>VTLG01002808.1_pt1 | contig 17480 bp, 31 predicted proteins | sample 4694571 | NCBI WGS metagenome assembly VTLG01 (sample SAMN12604809, study PRJNA352737) | marine metagenome | biome: ENVO:00000447; feature: ENVO:00000209|ENVO:00000569|ENVO:01000036; material: ENVO:00002151; isolation source: viral sequences binned using virsorter ... | reverse complement strand
TCATTCGTGGTAAACTACCTAAACTTAAATGGACAGACCCAGACTTAGAGATACATAAGAAAAGTCCAAAGACTATGAGAGATGTAGGTGTCTTCATTACTTGGGTGCAAGACGTGGATTGGGTAAATGATATAGACAGTTTCAGAGGTCGTAATGCTGGTGCGACTGCAATGTGGTTAGCTTGTGAACGAGGTGCAGAGAATGTTTATATGATGGGATTTGATTTATCCACTCCAGACAAACCACTTAGTCATTTGTATCCAGAAACAACACATCTACCCACCTCTGCAAAAGCAAATGGATTTGATAGTGTCAACTGGCAAACACAAAATAAGAAAGTGTTTAAAAAGTTTCCTAAAACAAATTTTTATTGGGTAACAAAATCAGTAGAAGAACAGTTACTTGTTGATAAGTTTGATATGTGTAGTAATGTAACCTTTTTAACTTACAAGGATTTAGAAGTATGGAAGTAATGATTTATGGAAATGGTGAGTCAAGGAAACAGTTTGACAAACTAAGATTTATGGGTAACTACACGACTTGGGGCTGTAACGCAATCTATCGTGATTTTAAAGTAGATAATCTTGTATCAGTAGATTACGCAATGCAACAGGAGATAGAATCATCTGGATATGCAAGAGATAATGTGTGTTATTTTACAGATTGGAGTGTCATACCAAATGCAGATGATATGTTGTTAGACACAATGAAGATGGAGTTTGAACCTCACATGATACACGAAACATTAAGAATAGATAGAACAGATTGTGTTATACAAGGTAAAGACCCAAAGACAGCTGAAAACAATATCAAAGAAGCACTTGACAAGAACCCAGATTTAGATTACAATGACCTCAGACTCAAAGCAGAAAAAGATGTAGGTTTATATATCACTTGGGTTGCAGAGAATAAAATAAAGAATGTAGAGTACCCTAGAGAATGGTGTGCCGGTGCAACTGCAATGCACCTTGCGTGTCAAGAGGGTGCAACAAAGGTATATATGTTAGGATTTGATTTATCCAGTTATGACAGTCCACTAAATAACATATACAAGGGAAGTCAGAATTATCTTCCTGAATATGCGAAAGGGTTCAACCCAGTAAACTGGAATTTGCAACTAGGAGCTGTCTTCGGAGAGTTCAAAGATGTGAATTTTGTCTGGGTAAGTCCTATGCACACTTCACTAGATGGTGTGCGTGAAAAATTTGAGAATGTAGATTTTTTAACATACGAAGAATTATACAAAACATACGATAACATAAGGAGAATATAATGTCGTTAGATAAGTTAAAATCAACTAATACTCTTGACAAGCTAATTAGTGCAGTCAAAGAAGATAATAAAGACCCTTCAGAAAAAAAATCCTATGTAGATGAAAGACTATGGAAACCTGAACTAGATACATCTGGTAATGGTTACGCAGTTATTCGTTTTCTACCAGCAATTGAAGGTGAAGACTTGCCTTGGGCAAAACTCTTTAGTCATGCCTTTCAAGGCCCTACTGGTCAGTGGTATATTGAAAACTCAAGAACCACACTTGGTAGAGGTGATGTAGGTAAAGACCCAGCATCAGAGTACAACAGTTCTTTGTGGAACTCTGGTGTAGAAACTGACAAAGAGATTGCAAGAAAACAAAAGAGAAAGTTATCCTATTACTCAAACATCTATGTTGTGAGTGACTCTAAGAACCCACATAATGAGGGTAAGGTTTTCTTGTTTAGATATGGTAAGAAGATATTCGACAAACTGATGGCTGCAATGCAACCTGAGTTTGAAGATGAAAAACCTATCAATCCTTTTGATTTCTGGAAGGGTGCAAACTTTAAGTTGAAGATTAGAAAAGTAGATGGTTTCTGGAACTATGATAAGTCAGAGTTTGAAGCACCATCACCAGTTCTAGATGACGATAGTGCGATTGAAAGAATTTGGAAAGAACAGTATTCACTGGCAGATTTCACTGCACCAAGTAATTTCAAATCATACGAAGAACTTAAGACAAGACTAGACGCAGTTCTATCTGGTAAACAAGTGGTAAGTAATCAAACTGTTGAGGACGAACCTATTGCACAACCAAAGGTAGATACTAAACCTGTTGAGAATAAACAAGTTGAAGATGAAGATACAATGGATTACTTCAATAAACTTGCGAATGCTTAAGTAACTTACAAATGGTGGGGGTAATTACCCTGTTGGGTCAGATGCAAGATTCAATGCATCACTATCTCCACCATTTGGAGTAACAAAAATACCACCCTCTTGATAACTGTTATTAGTTGTAATTGATTTATTACTCATATCTTGGTAACTCATAGCATTTATATCACCACTGTTTGCATTTTCTGATTTTTCTCTTGCATTTTCATCTAAATTATTTACTCTTTCTTCCGTTACCAAATTAGAATTTTCTGATTGTTCAACGTCAGGAATTTTTATTTGTTCCTCTTTTATTTCAAAATTGCCTTGTCTTGCAGCTAAAAGTTGATTATTACTTCTTTCAAGTTTTTCTACAAGTTTTTGCTCTTTCTCAAGTGCATTAATATAATCTTTATCCTGTGGGTCAAATTTCTTTTTTGAACGCATCTTCTCAAGTTTTTCTCTCTGTTCCTGTAAATTCTCTTCATCATCTACAATTTCTCTTCTAGCAAGTTCTGCAAGAGCTTCATCACCTGTGACTCTTTCACCTTTTTTTCTTCTACCTCCTGAACCTTCAATTATAACACCTTTATCACCAGCACTCTCAACTTCCTTCATCATTTTCTCTCTCTCAATCTTATCAAGTTCCTCACTAGACCTTTCACCAAATAATTTGTCTGCGATAAAATCACCGCCTGGTAATTTTCTAATCATATTCTCAAGAGTTTTTATAATACCTGTAAACACACCTTTGATTGCGTTTAATACACCTCCTTCAAATTCAACACCGAGCATACCTAAAACTGTGTCTATTGCATTACCTATTGCTCTGACAATTAATTTACCTATATCTGCTAAATCACCAAATGCAGCTGTAAAATCACCAGATATGATATTACCAAGAAAATCAAATATCTTACCAAATATTTCAGCAACATCTTTAAATAGTTTTTGAATACCCTCTATCAATGCTGGAAATGTTGTTTCTTTAAGAAAACCAAATAATGCTTTTAAGTTAGGTTCAATTTTAGTATAAAACTCTTTTAGTTTTTGAAATAAAGTTTTGATTGCAGCTAAACCATCTGTTTTTAAAAAATCTACAATTGATATAAATGCTGGTTTTAATATATTTTCATATACATTAGTTATAGCAGGGATTGCTTTGTCCATAATAAATGTTTTGATTGCTGGAAATGCTTCATTTTTAAAAAATTCCATCAGAGAGTCAAAAGCTGGTTTTAAAGTTTCATTGTAAAATGTACTAATTCTTGGAATAACTTTTTCTTTTAAAAATGCACCAAACTTTTTGAAATCCTCTGCGTCAAACAAAGATAATAATAATACTGGTATTCCTAAAAGTGCAAACTTAGGAATTTTTTTGACAAAACTCCCTATTATCTTAAAAAGTCCACCACCAAACAAAAATGATAATACAGAAAATATACCACCCAAACCTTTTTTTGCACCACCTGTTGCACCATCTATGACAGCGCCTGGAATCGCAATTATACCTTGTGCAATTCTTTGCAATAAATTTGTTTGTTTTGCATCTTTAGCATCTGCATCTTTTTTATCTTCTTTTTGTCCAGACTTACCTTTTTCATCACTATTTTTTTGTGTGTCCTTTATTGTTTTGGTGGTTTCTTTACCAGCACCAGTCACACTTTCCATAATTGTTTTACCCAACTCAAGAAGACTTTCTTTATTAGTATCTCTAGAAAACGCAATATTTTTATTAATATTTTTATCTCTAGAGGTTTCTTCCTCATTATTTTTTTTAAGTTGTTCTAAAACTAATGATAAATCTGACATTATTTTTTCTTCTTATCTGAATATGCATTTGCACCAAAGAAACCCATAACGATAGCTGCAACTGAAACAAAGTATGTTGCGGCCATATCACCAAGTATCTTTCCTGCTTGTTCTAGTCCAATGAGATTTGCAAGTACAACTGCGAAAGGATATAGTAACATACCAAGTAGAGAGAACCAAGCCATCTTACGCATTGCATCTCGTCTTGCATCTGCATCTTCTAATTCTTTTCTTTTAAATTCCAAGTCCATCTCCATCTCTTCTTGTGAGATGTGTCCATCACCATTTAAATCTTTCTTCGCAACTTCATCATCAACAGTTTTAGTTATCTTGTCCACCATAACTATCCCCTCATTTTTTGTTTTTGTTCCTTTATTCTTTCATTTTCTTCTTTAATAAAATCATTGAGTAAAGATACATAAATCTCTCTCTCATAAGGAATCATATTTTCCAAATCACTCAAACTATAATTATGATGTTGCATTAACGAAAAATTAATTTTATAGTGGTTTACCAAACTCTCATTTGAGAGCACTAATCTAAAAAATTTATGAGGCCCTCCACAACGACCTCACTTTTAACTTTTGTGTTAGGGTTTGTAACCTCAACCACATGACGCAATCTAGGCATAGTAACAAAAAATTGAGTTACCTCTGATAACTGTTCTGAACTCATTTGGTCTATAAAATCATTCACCTCTTTGTCATTTATGTCTACCCTACTATATATTTTTTCACCGTCATGTATTTCATATATACACTTATTTAGAAACGAAAATACAGCAGAAGAATCTTTAGACAAATCACCAACACCTGACATATCTTTTAGTATTGGATATCTTAAAACAAGTTTTATTTTGTTCGTTAACATTACCTCATTTGTGTGTTCAGCTGTCATTTTTACCTCAACATCTTCTAAGTTAATTTTCATCTGAACTCTAGTTTTACCATCATCTGGACATAAAACACTTACCTCTGATGTTTCTCCTATTGATTTTGTTCGTAATTTTAAGAATACATATTCAATATCAAATATGGGTGCATCATCTGGGTTTAATTTATCAAAGGTGCAATTTCTTATCAATTCACCCATAATTAATGATAAATCTTTTTCATTACCACCCTCTTGTGCAACCATCAAGTTTTTTTGTTCTTTGACTAAAAATGGTCTGTATTTTATTTTCTCTCCAGTAGATGGTAGAACCAATTCATAAATTGGTGTTTCTAACTTTGGTAAAGCCATAATATTTTATCCTTATAATCTAGACAATACTCTCGGTATTGCAGCTCTTATCTGCCTCTCTGCACTATTCACTACAACCTCTTCAATTCTATCAAGTAAAGGTTTAGGTAGGTCTGCCTCATCTGTTAAATTTTTCCAGTATCGATAACTAAAAGTTACACTTATTTTTTGCACATCTGTTGCTTGTTGTGCAGATAAAGATTGTGCAGCTATATTTTTTGGAAAACACTCTATTAATTGCACCCCATATCTTCTTCTGTCTTGTTGGTCTAATTGATGTATTTCTAATGCACCACTGTAGTCATCATAGTAACCCATTGACCAAGTTTGTGGATTGTACGCAAGTCTTTGCCAAGTTTCAAAGAATAATTTTTCTCTTAAATCAGATGAACATCTAAACACACCAGTGATTTCTGCATAAGAATATCCTTGCACTATCTCTCTTGTTGGGCCGTATATATTAGTATCTGGTGCAGTATCAAGATTACGGCCAGGAAACTCTATTGATTCACATTGTAATCCAGTTTTTCTTGTTGTTCCCTCACCAGTGTTCTCTTGCATAACTTTTGCAAATATATTACTTAATGCACCTTTAGGTCTACCACTACTTCCTTGTGGTGGTAATAATACAACCTCATATCTTGAGGGTAATGCATAACCATCATCAGAACGAAACTCTGCAAGTATCTCATTTAAAACACCATATGCAGTTCCCTCTAAAACTTTACCTAAATTAAATTTGGGCATTATGCTCTTCCTTGTCCTCTATATTGTTTGTGACTTCTTCTTTTATTTTTATTCATTGTAGATGTAATTGGTTTTCTACCTTGTGATGTTCCTTTTTTTATATGGTCTACTGAAACTGTTACACCAAACTTAGCTTTCTTCATTATATCATCTTCCTTGAATCTTTGTAAACTTCAGACTGACTTCCCTTCTTAAATCTTGCAACAGGTAGTAATGTTGCAACTATAAATTCATCTGCGTCTACTCTACGAAACCTTGATTTAACTTTACCAGCAAGATATCGTTTGATTGTTGGTCTAATGAGTCTAATACTTTTTAAATTATTATAACTTACATTTAATCTGGTGGACTCATCAAACTTTGTATTATTACTAAAATCTACAACTCTATCTAGTAATCTTACACGAAGAGGTATAGGTAGATAATGAAAGTTAATACCTAAAAATCCATCATTGTAATTTTCTAGTGGTAACACTAATGGAAAAGTATCATAGTATGGTAATTTCTTTTTTAACTTTGGGTCATAGATAAACATATTCAGTCTACCAAAAAAAGGTCTTGCAGCCTGTTTACCATCTCTTATCAAATCTAAAGTTTTAGGTGTACCAAACTCCTTTATCTTATCACGATACCAATCAGTTGACTTAGGTCTGCCTTTTGCAGCCTTAACAACACTTTGAATATATTTACTAGGAACTGCCATTATCTCTATTCATGTGGTCATTTCTGTTATCGTTTCTCATCATATCAATACCGTCCAAAGTTCTACTTAATTTATCTCTGTTTCTTAAATGCTCTTCTGCAATCTCTTTCTTGGATTGTCCATTATACTCCACTGCGTAGTGATTGTCAACCATAAAGTCGTTAAGTATTATGTATCTGTCTAAATGTGGTTCGTGAACTCTAAACTTACCAAGTATTCTACCAAACTTACCAGACTTATCTTTCTCTGTAATAAGTGTTTGTATCGAACCAACAGGCATGAATGTTTCTACTAACTCTTTAGCTTTTAAACCATACTTCTTTTCCTCTAAATCTCTGGTTCTACTCTCTGGAGTGTCGATACCATATAGTCGAATACGTTCCTTGTGTAACCATACACCGAACCCTAAGTCGATATCAACATCAACCGTATCTCCGTCAATTATCTTGACTATTTTACATCTGTATTCGTACATAATACTATTTATACTGTGGATTGAGATGTTTCTCTGTGAGTATCTTAAATTCCATACCACGATTTGCACACCAATCTTTTGCAGACTTCCACTTTGCGTTATTGATACCCCAAGTTTTAACTTCACTATACCATTTGCGTGTGCGTTTTTTAGGTGTCTTGTTTGGCTGTTTACACTGATACTCTGGTTTAACTTCTATGATAAACTTCTTGACACCACCAGATGATTGTTCTATCTTAATGTAGAAGTCTGGAAAGTATCTATGTATTTTACCGTCCCAAGGCGACCTGTAGGGAACAATTACTTCTTCACTACCCCATTCAATCACCTTATCGTTCCTATCACAATATACCATAAACTTGCGTTCCCACAAAGAACGATAGATTATCTGTGATGGATTACCCTTATACTTCTGTGGGTTTTTTGGAATATATTTACCTTTGTATGTCATGTTATATAAATACCTTTACATAGGAGTATTTATATATGCCCATAGATTTCGCAAAAGGTCAAGCAGTTTCGATTGCATCAAGTCAATTACGGAAAGTTGCTGGTAATCTACCAGGCTTATTAGGACTTAACAAAGGTAAAACAAAATTAGATAGTTCTGATACTGCATCTCTTAATCAGAAAAGTCAAAACTCACCTAATTTGTTTCAGTTTCCATTAGATATTGCTGGTGACCCAGGCATAGGTAATCATGGACACTACATCATATTTTTTATTAACGAACAACAAAATGCAAAACTAAGTTTTACTGGTAGTGTTAAAGATGGTAAAGACTCTGTTGTCAAAGAAAAAGAGAGAAGAGAGATACCTAGTTTTATCAAATCTAATTTTGGTGGTAAAGAGGGATATAAAAGAAAAGAGAATGTTGAAGGTGAAGACCAACTAATTTCAAAAGGGTCTACTGATGGTAAACCTTTAACTCAAGGGTTTAACTTACTTGATAGAACAAGAAAAGAACTAAGACAAAAACCACAAAAAGAAGGTGGTCAAAATGTTTCACTAAAAAGACCAGCAACAAAAAGATTAGATACTGCAATTGCAATGTATATGCCTGCATCAACTCAAGTTACTTATGCGGCTGATTATACTGAATCAGAGATAAGTGCAGCTGTTTCTGCAGCTTACAACGCATATCAAGGTGTTAGAGGAGGTCAAGGAGTGATAGATACTTTGATTGCACAAGTCCCAAAATTAAAAGAACAGTTTGCACAAAATTTTATAAGAAAGGCTGCAGATGCTGTTGACGCACTTGGAGTATCTGGTGCGAGAACAGCAATAGAAATTGCAACTGGTGAAATAGTCACAGATAGAATGGAATTAGCATTCAAAGGTGTGGGTAGAAGAGCATTTCAATATACATTTAAGATGATACCAAGAAATTCAAGAGAAGCAGAAGAGATACGAAAAATAGTATTTGCATTCAAAGCAAATATGTTACCAGAATTTACAAAGGGTAGGAATCGTAACACAATGAGTATACCCAACACCTTTAATATTCAGTATATGTATAAGGGAAAGGAAAATGATTTTATCCACAGGGTGTCAGAGTGTTTCCTTGATAATGTGCAAGTGCAGTATGGTGGTGACAGGTACAAAACATTTGAACCTCACTCAAATGATGGAGCTCCACCAGTAGAAACTACAATGACACTTTCATTTAAAGAAATAGAAATTATGTCAAGAGAGAGAATTTTCGAGGGATATTAACCATGTATTTTAAATCGTTTCCAGTCATACCATATGACTCTAAAGGTGATTTACAATTTAAAGATGTAACTAATCTTTTACGAAGAGTTGGTATGCGAACAAAATTAAAAACAAACACATTTTTGTATGACACTTATAGTGTTAAAGAAGGTGAAACACCAGAGATGATTGCACATAAATTATATGGTGATTCTGAATTACACTGGATTGTATTGTTAGTAAATGAAATAACGGATAGATATCATCAATGGCCTATGTCTGGAATGCAATTTTTAGATTATATAAATGACAAATATTCAAATCCAGATGGTGTACATCATTATGAAACGACACAAACGTCTGGTGATACAAAAATTAAAATAGAAGTAGAAAATGATGTTGACGAAGACGCATACACAGGTTTAACACTGATTACTAATCGTGAATATGAACAAAATGAACAAGATAAAAAAAGAAACATACGATTAGTTGACCCAAATTTTATTGGTCAATTCGTTGATGAATTTGAAAAATTAATGAAAGAATCAATTATCTAATGGCTATAAGTGATGGAATACAGTATGCTGGAGAGTACAAACTTCTAGAGTGTAATTTATTGTCTTCTACAGGAGTGGTTGCAAGACTTGATACGAGTGTCATTGAAATAAACATATTTGAAAACATTTCAACACAAGGTATTATGTGCAGTTTAGTTGTTGTTGATAACAATAATTTAGTTATGAATATGCCCATTGTTGGTCAAGAGTTTGTCACACTAAAAATCAAAACACCAGGCTTAGATGATGATGTAATTGATTACACAGAAAATTGTTTCTCTGTTTACAAAGTAAGTGCAAGACAAGATGTTGCAAACAGTGCTCAAGTTTATGAGTTGAGTTTAATATCACCAGAGTCTATAAGAAATGTAAATAAAAGAGTATCAAAATCTTATGAGGGTGAAACATCAGACATCTTTGTAAAAATTATGCGTGATGAGAAACTAATAAACACAAACAAAGATATTATTGTTGATAAAACCTCAAGTGTCAAGAAATATGTAGCTCCAAATACAAGACCATTCTCTTTCATAGGAAACTTAGTAAGGGAGTCTGGGTCTTATCAGTATAGTGATTCACCACATTATTTTTTTTACGAAACAACCAGAGGATATCAGTTTAGAGTATTAGATAGTCTATATGCAGAACCATCTAGAGGAGAATTTGTTGCGTCTGAGCCAGGAATAATTGACACTCCAAGTAAAGTAGGAAATTTAGAGGAAGATTTTAGAAGAATTTTAGAGTTTGGTATCACACAATCAAGTGATACCTTTATAAGTAGTGCAGCTGGGTTACTAGGTTCAAATTTAATCAAATATAATATATTTCATAAAAACTATACAAAACATACTTTCAATTACTTTGATAACTTTAAAGACTTCAGTAGAATAGATGAAAATCCTATATATAATCAAACACCAATTGATGAATTTGGAAATACACTTGGAGATTTCCCAGATGCAAAAATTTATGTTCACCCTACTTCAAATGACGGTACACACAGTTCAAATCACTACAACACTGATACAGGATACACTTACACAGACAATGGTGCAGAAAAGTGGTTGTTGTCAAGAAGAGCAAGGAGTATTGAGTTTTTAAGAGGTTGTTTAAGTGTTCAATTAAAAATACATGGAACTACGACCTTAAGTGTGGGTGACAAAGTTAATTTAACTTTACCAATAACTGGTAAAACACATGGTGGGAGTGAAATAGAAACAAACTATCAGGGAGATTTTTTAATTACTAAATTGCGACATATTTTTAATCAAAGTGAAAGAAGACACACAATAGCTATGAGTGTAATAAAAGACTCAACACCATTCGAATATAATAACGCATTCGATAGTTCTGAACCCAAAGGTTCAAAAGGACAAACTATAATACAATAAGGAGAGCCCATAAAACAAAATTTTTATATAACATAACCCAACGGAGAAACAAATGATTAAGAAAACAAAGAAGGGCAGAACTAGAAATAGAGTAAGAAAAATGACATTTCAAAGTCAATCAAGAACAAACATTATACCAATAGACAGGGGGACTAAATATAAAGATAAGTTTTATGAACGAGGAACGGAAGATGATAACATTCAAAGAGTTACAGGAGGGTGTCTACGACCCCAATATATTTAAAGCATTCTTTCTTGCAGGCGGGCCAGGTAGTGGTAAGTCTTATGTAGTTGCAAGAACAACTTCACCATTTGGTATGCGTATTGTCAACTCAGATGATGTGTTTGAAAAGTTAGTCAAGTCATCTGGTATGAGTATGGATATGAGAAACTACACTGCAGCCCAAGAGTTAAGAAGAGATGAACTCAGAGCAAAAGCAAAAAAAATTACGAAAGCAAGAATGGGTGACATCAAGACAGGAGAGGGTGGTTACCTTGAGGGAAGATTAGGTCTTATCATAGATGGTACAGGTAAAGATTACGATAAGATAGAAGAACAGAATAAAGGGTTAATACAATTAGGTTATGATACTCACATGATATTTGTAAACACTTCACTTGATGTTGCACTCGCAAGAAACGAAAAACGACCAAGAAAACTACCAGAAAAATTAGTGGTAACATCTTGGAATAATGTGCAAAAGAATATAGGTAAGTTTAGTAATCTATTTAAGAATAGATTTATAATCGTGGACAACAATGACCCAAATGAACCACCACACATAGAAGTCTTCAAAAGAGTAAAAATTCTTGCAAAGAAAAAAGTCACTAATGGTATTGCAAAGGCCTGGATTGCAAGAGAATTGCAGATGAAGAAAGTATCTGGTGCAAAGAAAGGTGTAGACCGTTTCAAATGAGAAGTGACGAAGAAGTCATAAGACACATCAATGAAATCATTGACAGACAGATACAACCTAGTGTAGAATTACATGGTGGTAAAGTATCCCTAGAAAAATACGAAGATGGGATTGCAACTATGTTTATGAGTGGTGCGTGTAGTGGTTGTGCATCATCAAGCTATACCTTGCAACAGGGTATCCTACAAATGTTGCAGTATTACATTCCAGAGGTCAAGAATGTAGAGAAAATAGAAGACCCAAACTCTACTGTAGACCCCTATTATACTTGACAAATACCCCCCTTTATGGTACTATAATAGTGTAAGTGATTCGTTTTAATAATTAAATAATGAGGTTGACATGATAAAAAAAATCCCAGAAATGTGTGGTTGGATTGGAATGGTTCTAATTCATGGTGCAACAGCTCCAACATCAATATCTGTTATCATGGGTTGGTCAACTAATTTACCACCATTAAACTTTATATTGATTGTTTGGTTAGGATTATTCTTATTCCTAATAAGAGCAATATATGCAAAAGATGTACTATACATTGTATCTAATGCAATTGGATTTTCATTGAATAGTTTACTCTTAAGTTTGATTGCATTTAGTTAATATGGACTTGACAAACATTACAAAAGAGGTTATGATTAGTTATGAATAAGATATTAAATAGAAATCTAAACAAGGTAACAAAAGAAACTGTCTATATTATTCAGAAGGACTGGAAAGACGGTGGAGAGAAGATTGTCGCAGAGGTTTATGTAGACAAGAACTTATCTCTATCTCAGAAGATAGACAAAGCCTTTATGTTGACTAATAGTATTGAAAATGCATGGTGGACAAATGATGATGTTCATGCATTGTACAATTCAAGGTCAACAAGTGTTGGTGACAAAGTAAAGATTGGTGATAGGACTTTTCAGTATCTTGATTTTGGACATACAGAAATAAAGTAGAGTATTATGAAAATAAAAGATATGAATCCGTCAGGTAATAAAGAACAATTAAAAAAAGCTGGAGTACCTGTAGAAATTTTTTCGCCTTGGGCAAATATAATTGTAAGATTTAAAATGCCTGATGAGGTATTTCAAGAGTTAGAAAAAATGTATGATTATACAATGAATAATTTTACAAGTTTTGGTAAACAATTAGTAGGACAGATAGAGGAAGAACCAGAGGTGACACCACAGATACGAGAGAAATTCCCATCATGGGTTCAGTTTTGTTTGCAATGTGTAAATAACTTTGTTGTAACTCAACAATCAATAAATTTTCAAGCTGAACCAGAGAAAATGCCTAATGAACAATTTCGTAATGATTTGTTGTCAAAGATTAACACTATGTGGTTTGTAAGACAAAGGCCTGGTGAATATAATCCAATGCACATACACACAAATTGTAAAGTGTCTGCAATTGCATATTTGAAAACACCTAAACAACAAGTAAGAGATAGAAAAAACCATTATCGAGCAGATGGTAAAGTGACATTCTCAAATAACACTGGGTCTGATTGGAATTTTGCAAACTATCAATGTTCCTTTGAACCAAAGCCTGGTGATATGTATATGTTTGGTGCGTTACAGCATCACATGGTATGGCCGTATAGGTCAGCAGACCCAAATGATGAAAGGATTAGTATTTCATTCAACGCAGATACCACAACAAAATCGCAGTTAAACAAACATCAAGAAGAACAAGAAATGATATATCAAGAAATGAAAAAAATGAAAGAGAGTGAAAATGATAAAAGCGCTGATGCTAGTGACATCAATAAGTCTGGGTGATGTAGAAACATTGTTACCCACTATGGAAGATTGTTTAAATGCAAGACAGTCTATCATGGAACAACAAGCAGATGCAAAAGTTTTGTGTGTCCCATATTCACAAGAGCAAACCAAGTCAGATGAGATGAGAGATATGTTCTCTGCGTTTATGGAGATGATTATTCAACTAAAAAGTTATGAGGAAAATTATGGAAATCTGGGAGAAGAGAATAGACAATGCGAACCTTGCTATGAGTAGAGCTCAAGACAAGGATATGAAAAACTATTGGAAAAGAGTTCTTAAAGTATTACTTAAGAGAAGTAGTAGAAAGTTAAACTAATGACAAAAGTTTTTGATGAAGTTATTCTGCAAAATAGACTTGAAGAAATGTATGATGAATTAATTGCTACTCAGATGTGGTCTATTAACCGTCAATCTTCAAATGAGGATAAATACTTTCACAACTTTCCAGGCCATGTGGTGTTTGGAATGCATGGTGTAATTAATAGTGGTCTGTATGAATATTTTGTTGGTTTAGTAGAATACTTACAAAATAGACACATGAAAGAATATGGTAAGTTGTTACCACCTAAAATAAGTCGCATTCATCTTGGTGCTAAAAATTTAAGTTCATACACTAATTTACACACAGATACAGACCAAAAGGGTGTGGTGATTGTGGGATTTTTAACACCAAAATGGAAAGAAGAATGGGGTGGTGAATTAAAAGTAGGTAATGAACTTATAAAATACAAGCCTGGTAGGTTTTGTATTTTTAACACTGATAAATTACATGACGGATTTGCACCAAAAGGTGATTGTCCTTTGTGGAGAATAACAGTTAATATTGTGTTATTAAATGAGTAGTGAGTCATAAATAGTAGTATGAGTATAGTAAACTTAACAGAATCAGCAAAAGACTATTTAAAGTCTGTTGGTAAACCAAATGTGTCCCTAAGTGTAAACAGTGGTGGTTGTTCTGGTTTTCAATACTTATGGGATACAACAGATAAGAAACCAACAGTAGAGAACTTATGGATAGACCCTATCGCAGAGATGTATGTGATAGGCTGTACAATAGATTATGTAACTGAGTTAGGTGGGAGTTTTCTCAAAGTGTCAAACCCAAACGCAACTGCATCATGTGGTTGTGGTGAGTCTTTCGCAGTATAATCAAATATAGGAGTAGTTATGTTTAAAACATTAACGGTGGTATTCTTGACTTTGTTTACAATGTCAAGTCATGCAATAGACAAATATGATTTTTTCGTGGACAAGGGTTTACCTTGTGCAGATAGAAAAGTCATAGAACAAAAACTTTATGAAGGTGGTTGGGTTGCAACCATCAAAATAGAACAACCCTCAAATGGTTGGTGGACTTATATTTATTTTCAAGAAGATAAAAACATACGAGGCCGAGTAAAAAATATGATGATATTCGAGTTTGAACCAACAGGTAACACTGCGTGTTTATTATCAGAGAGTAGTGGTAGTGTGTGGTTTAACAGTGAATTTTGGAAACAGTTTCATATCGGTGGGGGTATGGAAGTCTGATGGAGTATAGAGTGGAACTTAGAACAGTAACATCACCAGATGAAGTGCGTCTTGAAGATGACCCTGTCAGAAAGGGTTTAGATTATCATTTTAGAATGACGAATGGTAGACGTATATTTACAATACCTGAGAAGGCTGTTGTGTGTACTGCAAACACATCTCAGTTACCCACGACTATGCGTGAGTTAGAAAAATACTCTGACTCAAATGCAAACGAGTTTACAATATTTTACACAGTATGGAGTTATGAAAAAGGTTATGGTAGACTTATACTAAACTACCTACTACCTTTACTAAATACTAATAGATATGTTACCCTATCACCCAAGACAGATATGGCCGTACGATTTCATACACGAAACGGTGCAAAGATGATAGGTGATAATGATGAGAGTTACAACTTTGAGTATTATAAGTAATTAACAGTCATATATTATGTTTCTTTGTTTGACTGTAGAACAGAGAGGTATAATGGTAGAACCAATTACAGCTACACTAGCAGGTATTGCGTTAGTACAAAAGTCAGTTTCATTTATCAAGGATAACATACAGACCTGTCAAGACATAGGACAGATACTAGGTCATGTCGAAAATGCAATGATAGGTGAACAACAAGTTATTAAAAAAAGGGATAAGTCTGGAGCAGACCCATTTGCAACAGAAAATGTCGCACAAGAGATAATAGACGCAAAGCTTGCTAGAGAACAACTAAATGAGATTCGTAATCTCGTAAACTTAAGATTTGGGCCTAATACATGGCAAGAGATTCTTGCAGAAAGAAAAAGAAGAATAGATGCGAAGAAACAAGCGATACGAGAGGAACGTGCAAGAAAACAAAAACAGATGCGTGAGATACAAGAGATTATTAAGTATGGTGGAATAGGAATAGTCAGTATTGCGTTTATAGGATTAGTAATTTATATTATGATGATATTATCAAAACCAGCAAATGCAATTGAAGTTTGGGGACAAGAAAAATCAGAACCCTTTGATGAGTGTCACGACTTCAAGGTTGACGTGATGATTTGTATGAATGAGGGTGCAGAGGCTACCTATGCACGATATGGTAGAGAATACAAAGGAACTTTACCAAGAAGTGATATGTACACAATGTGTAGACTAAAAAAATCTGAGTGGTTTGAAAAGGATATGAACAAACGTGCAAATGACCCAAGTTATAAATGCACATATCAACACCCACAAGGACTACCAGATATACAACTAACGACAGGGCCTAGATTTAATTGTCCTAGAAATATAGAATGTAAAGTGAGGAAGTAATGTCATATAAAGTAAGTAGAATAGTATACGAGGACTTAGCAGATTGCATAAGAAGTGAACAAGTACCACCAAGTGTTATTGCAGAATATTTTGAAGATAAAAAATTCTACAAGTGGTATAAGAAAAAATATTTAGATAAGAGGAAATCATGAAAATAAAAAACTGTATTTTAGTCAATGGAAATCATAGTATTAGTGTGAATTGTAGTCATAGTAAAGGGACTGCAAGTTTTAAGTATTATGGAATCAAACCCCTACCAGGCCATTTCCCAGATGGTGATGAAATCAACACAGACATACAAGACGGACAACTCATATACGAACAACACCTCAAAGAAGGTTTTGAGGTCGCATTTTGAAGTTACATCATGTCGGTATCGTAGTCAAGGATATCAAGCGTTCAGTCGCATGGTATACAACTCAATTCAATGTCAAAACAGATTACATGGACGACAGCTGGGCTATGGTAACATTTCCTAATGGTGGTCGATTGTCATTCGTACTCAAGGAACAACACCCACCACACTTCTGTTTAGAAACACCAGATGCTGGTTGGTATGGTGAACTCAAAGAACACAGAGATGGTACAAGAACCTCTTATATCACAGACCCAGACGGAAATGTTGTAGAACTTTTACTTGACAACAAAGTCTAAATACAGTAACATTATAACAATACATTATGGAGGGTATTATGAGTCAAATGAATAAACTTGACCAAAGACAACAGTTGATGGTCGTGACAATGGAAGAGTGTGGTGAACTGGTACAGGCCTGTTCTAAGATATTGCGTAGACAAGAACTGTACGCAGACACCAAGTATGTACAGAATCTTAAAGATGAAATAGGTGATGTATATACTATGTTGAAGTTAATGGTTGAACATGATGTTGTTTCTTGGGACGAACTAGAGGAAAGAAACAATTTTAAGAGAGAAAAACTTAAGAAATGGAGCGACCTCATTGAATAACAGAGATAAAAAGAAAAAACAAATGATGAACGACTTTGAACTTGCAATCGCAAAGACACTGACAAAGACTGATTTAGACCCTTTAGGTGCAGCTGCAGTTATTCTTAAACTTGCGTTGACCATATATCATGACCAACTGAAAGACAAATATGCAGTTGAAGAGGTCATATTTCACGCACTTAAAACAATTGATGACAATTGGTTTGATGATAATAATATTGAAGAGATAATGAGTGATATGTATATTGGAGAT
>VTLG01014168.1_pt1 | contig 17486 bp, 10 predicted proteins | sample 4694571 | NCBI WGS metagenome assembly VTLG01 (sample SAMN12604809, study PRJNA352737) | marine metagenome | biome: ENVO:00000447; feature: ENVO:00000209|ENVO:00000569|ENVO:01000036; material: ENVO:00002151; isolation source: viral sequences binned using virsorter ... | reverse complement strand
TTGTATGGAGATAGAGGGCAAAAAATATTAAATGCTTGGTCTACATTTATTTTAAATTCTAATAAATCAATTTTAAATATAGATTTTATTAATACAGATTTATTTATGGTTATTAGAAATAGCAATAATATTACCTCTATAGAAAAACTACCATTTGAATCTAACTTTACAGAAACTAATGCAAACTTTGAGTTTCATTTGGACCATAAATTAACAGAAGCTTCTACTGGTGTATCTATAGCTTATGAAAGTAGTAGTAATACAACAACTTGGACATTACCTTATAGAACTTATACAGCAATGAATATAGTTGGTAGACATTTAGCATCAGGTGAAACAAGTACATTTATAGCAACACCAAATACAAGTGCTGTTAATCTAGGAATAGGACAAGTTATAAGCACTACCACAACAAATACCAATGGGTCTACTTCAACTATTACAGCTACAGGTGATTACAGATTATCAAAGGTTATAATTGGTGAACCTTATGAAATGCACTATAGATTTAGTTCTCAACGTTTAACAGAACAAGTACCAGGTGGCGGTGGTGAATTTATTAGTGGTCGTTTACAACTGCATCATTTCTATATTAAATTTGAAGACACAGGATTTTTTAAAGTAGAAGTTACACCAGAAAATAGAGATACATCTACTCATGATTTCACAGGTAATTTATTAGGTGCTGCTTCTAGTACAATAGGTTCTACAAATCTTGAAACAGGAATATTTAAAGTTCCTATAATGAGTAGAGCAGATAGAGTTGATATTGATATTAAAAATAATACTTTTCTACCAACAAAGTTAAACAGTGCTGAATATGAGGCAAGATTCCACATGAGAAGTAGGAGGGTGTAGATGGGACATTTAAGAAAAGCAAATCTTAAAGATCTTAAATATGTTGCTGCTAATATGAGAGAAGTAGATAAGATAGAAGCTTTCTACCAATCAGGACAAGAACCCCTACAAGCCCTTCAATTAACTTATATGTGCAGCAAGGTAAATATGGCTATAGCTGATGATAATGATCAACCTATGGGTCTTTGTGGAGTGGTAGATGGTGGTGTTATATGGATGGTTGCTACAGATAAGTTATTTGAAAATAACAAATATAAAATACAACTAATAAGAAAAGGTCGAAAATGGGTCGATAACCTGTTGAAAAATTACAAAATCCTATATAATTTTGTATATGCAGAAAACGATTCTGCTATTAAATGGTTAAAGTCTCTTGGGTTTACCTTTATTCAATATCACGAACATTACGGTATGCAAGGTAAACCATTCTACGAATTTCTGAGGATTGCATAGATGTGTGTTCTAGGATTAGAAACTCTTGGCAGTGCTATAACAGGAGGCACTTTAAGTGGTACTACCGCAGGTTTATTCGCAGCGTCTTTAGGACTTAGTGCTGCTTCTGCACTTGCACAGAGATCTGCTGCACAGGCAGCAGCAGACCAGCAATACCAATCAGCTTTGATAGCACAAAAATCAGCAGAAGAATCTTTTGCTAGACAACAGGAAGCTTTAGGAGCACAACTAAAAGAGACAAGAGCTTCACAAGCACAAGAAAAGTTAGCAGCAACTATAAGAGGATTACAAGCTCAAGGTACGACAAGGGCTTCAGAACGAGCAGGTCTTACAGTAGGTCTTTTATTACAGGATCAGGAAAGACAATCTGCTAACTTGAGAGAATCTATAAACCAGGCTTTGGAATCAGCAACAAGACAATACAGCAGAAATGTACAGGGGTTAGAAGCAAATAGAGATAATATACAGAACAGGCTGCAAAGTAATATTAATCAGGCTTATAATCAAGTCCCTTCACTTGGTAGCACCCTTCTGAACGTAGCTACACAAGGACTTACTTCTTACACAGGACTTGCTAATTTAGGTTAATGACTAACAGTTTTCAAAGTACAGCTTTTAGAGGATCTGCAAGACCTGTAGATACTTTTGTAGCACCCCCTAGTGTTCAACCTAAAACTGGTATCCAATCTTTAGCAGAAACATTGGCTGCTGTAAATCCTAATCTTCAGAAGTTTATTGGTGCAAAATTAGAAGAAACCGTAGAACAAGAAAAGCAAAAAGGTTTAAAAATAGCTATAGATCAAGTTTTGGCTGATGGTGATCTTACATCTACCGTTAATAAAGTAAGAAAAAAAGATGGAGATGATTCAGCAAGACAGTTGGTCGGTGGCAGTATCTTTGCTGATAGAGCATATAGAACAGGTATTTCTTCTTTATACAGTTCTCAGTTTAATAGTGTTCTTCAGAATGATTACTATAAACATAAAGTTGATAGTGTAGATTCTCAAGGTAATGTTATACAAAAAAGCCTTAGAGAATATTCACCGAACTCACCAGAATTTAGATCTTGGTTAGACAATATTACAAAAATACAATCAGATAAGATTTTTGATTTAGGAGGAGAAGTAGATACCACAGAATTTACGACTAATATTACTAACGCAATAGTAAAAATTAATGAAATAGCCACAGAAAATCATAATGAATTTAAAGTTGAAAGAATAAAAAATCTTAGTGTTGATTACTTAAATAAAGCTGCAGAGGATTGGTTAGATGGTAATCGTGAAGAATCTAAAATACACATTACTAAATTTATAAATGAAACAAGAAAACTTGGTTTAACAGGTAGTGATGCTACAGATATTTATAATGGGCTTGTTGATAATATTGCAAATATAGGTCAATACTATGTAACAACTTCTGACGTTGAGACTTTAGATGATATTGATGATCTTATTTATGGCCTTGGTGAGTCTATTCCATACGGTAATAACAATGGAAATTTGACTCAACATCCTTTATGGAAAGAAAAAATAGAACCAGTTTTAGAAAGTTTAGAAGATGAATCTTTTGAAGAACTTACACAAGGACCAAAAATAGATAAATTTAAAAGAACTATTAAATTAGAAAATAAATTAAAAGAGATCAATTTATTACCTATAAATACTTCAGAAGAAAGAGCTATATATAAACAAGAAATTACTAAATTAAAAAACAATAGAGAATTTAGTGATCTTAATGAGGTATTTAAAAGTAATAATTATCCATATATTGAAAATTTTACAGCCGAAATTCTTAATATAAGAACTAATATGAAACTTCGTGCATACGAAGACAATGAAAACCCATTAACAGATTTAGGACTTATAAAAAATAAAATTGTTGATTTGGGTATTACTGATAATGGAATACTTACTGATCTTGAGCAAGCAGTAGGTATAGCTAGTGATTATAAATCAATTTATCAAATTTTTGATAATAAAGTGCAACCTTTATTAGATGATATAGATGCTTTTTATAGGTCTAGAGCTAAATCAAATAATACATTTAACAAAGTAAATCTTGGTGGTGGTGTTAGCTTCAATCTTGGTGGTCTTGATAATGATTCGTATATAGAAAAATATAATAACGAACAAGAAATTGATAATAATTTTGAAGCTTGGATTAAAGAAAATTACTATCAAATAAAAGATGGGGAAAAGGTTGGAGGACCATCAGAAGCAGATATAAAAAAATGGCTTACTGATGAAAGAGAAAGAGTAGAAAAAGAAGTATTTGGATTTAAAACAGAAAGTCAGCAAAAGATTGATGAGATTAGTAACAGATCAGTAAATCAAAGAAGAGGGTTTGGTTTTGGAAATGAAGATGATGATTTTAGAGAGAGTGTTCCACAACTAGAAACACCAGCTTTGGGTAATAAAAAGTTTGAGGTTGAACCTGGTGCGTTTAGTGAGGGTGGAGTGACAACAGTTGATGTAAGTTCTGGTGATACGTTATCTGGTTTTGCAAATGATTTAGATACCTCTGTAGAAGCTATAAAAAAAGCAAATGGAATGACAAGTGATGCAATTCAAATAGGAGATGTCTTAGTTATTCCAGAAGGTATTACTGACCCTAATAAAGTAGATGCTCCTAAGTTTGATATGAATACATTAATTACAAGTAAAGATCACCCATTTAATCCTGTCAGAGAAAAACATAATTTCCAAGTTATTTATAATATTGCTAAAGAAATAGGTATTAAATATCCCGAACTTGTAGCTGCACAAGCTATGGAAGAAACAGGTTTTGGTAAAAATCAATCAGCAAAAAATAATTTCTTAGGTCTTCAAGCTACACCTTCAGAAGTTGCAAGAGGTGAATCTGAAAGAAAAATGACTACTGAATTTAGAGGTCAAGGTAGACAACTAGAAGAAGCAGACTTTAAAACATTTGAGAATATTAAAGCAATGATGATGCAATACAAAAAACAATGGAATGATAATTTCTTGAGTAGGAAAGGTATCGTAAATGCAAACAGTATTCAAGAAGCAATAAAAATGCTACAAGCTGAAGATTATGCAACTAATCCAGATTATGATAAAAATGTATTAGAAATTATTGATCGTGCTATTAAAGAAGGTTGGTTTTAAACTATGACAGATTCTAATCTACAGAACACAGTACCAGAAGGAGCTTTTGGTATAGGATCTAAAAAGACTGATGACTTCACAAAAAACGAAAAGCTAAGAAATACAGGCATACAAGACATACCAAATATGCTGATTAATGCTCTTACAAAACAATCAGGCGGTATTGTTATGCCAAGCCAAATCACAGAGCAAGCAGTTACCAACTTTCAAGAAGGCGTAGAAAATGTACCGCTTCTTAGAAAAGAAGACGAACAAACTGTAAGGGCTGGTTTAGCTGCTGGTTTTGATTTAACTGAAAATGCTATCAATTTTGCTGGTCGTGCAATCGGTGGTTTAAGTGGTAATAAATATACAGCTAAAGATTACTTTGACAATGAAGCTCTTGGTGTATATATACCAGAAGAAGATGAAAATAGTCTTAGTTACAACTTGACAAAACTAGGAGTGCAATATGGAATACCATATACAGCAGCTTTTAAACTATTAGGTTCGATAGGTTTATCAAATTTTGTTTGGAAAGATGTATTAGCAGGTGGTACTACTGCATCAGTTTTCTTTGATACGTTTGATAAAAATCTTTCTAATTATTTGGTCGATACTCCGTTAATCGGACCAGTAGCAAAATTACTTGCAGCAGAATCAGAAGAAGAATCTAACGTAGCAAAAGAAACTATCAAGAAATTTATCGAAGGTGGTGTAACTGCAAAAATAGTAAATAAAACTTTTGACGCAGCTTTAAATCCTAAAAAAGTTGCAGATGCTTTTATAAATGTTGTTGACTCTTTCAAAAAATCACCACAAGCTACAAAAAGATTAATTTTTAATTTACAACAATCAAAATTCAATAAGTTTTCTAATATAAGAAAATACAACGGAATGGATGAAGTTCTTAGAGTCGGTGATGATGTAGTAGATATAGGATCAGTTATAGATGATGTAATACCTAAAGCAGATGACACTGTTTTAGTGCCTAGAAAAAAAGTAAGAAGTACAAAAGGAAAACAAAAGTTTCAAACAACTGATACACCTGTAGGTTTTGAAGGCAGAAATATGAATCTCTTTAGTGATGATCTTAAAGAAAAAGCAAAAATAAAAGCTGCTTACGACCAAGAATTAAATGAATATTATCCAAAATATAAGAATATAGTTACTGATGATATGTTGATTGAAGATGCAGATGATTATTTAGAACCAGAGGTAATACAAGAATTAAAAGAATTTGCAGATAAATATGGTTTTAAACTACCTGTTCTGATGGCTTCTTCTGTTAGACGTATCACTGGTGTTGCTGAAAATTTAAGTGATGGTGGTAAATTACTTAAAACATTACCTGTTAATTCAGAAGAAGCAAATATTTTAAAAAGAAAACTTGCAATACAAACAATACAATTTTATAGATTAATAACTGGTGATAGTAGGGCTGGTACTGTTGTAGCTAGAGCTTTATATGCACGACAACTGGCAAATGCACCAAATCCAGTAACAGGTCAAACACCAGGACAAGTAACAGCAAGTAATATACAAGCAAAAAAATTAGATGATTTAAAAGGTGGTGGGTCAGAAACTATAAGAGATATAGCTAAAGATATTGATGATACATTTCAAAATTTAGGTTTTACACAGGATGATGTGTTAAAGGCCTTAGAAGAAGATAATTATGAAGGGTTTGCTGACTTTGCAAGTAAATTAGCTGCTGCTCATGGTGATCCATTTGTTCTTCAAAAGTTTGTAAAAGATAGTTTTGGGATGAAACTACTAAAGATAAGCAATGAACAATTTATAAACGGTATTCTTTCTAACCCTGCTACTCATGCTAGAAATACTATTGGTACTATGATTAATGTCATAAAAGGACCAGCAGATCTACTGACAGGTGCTATATCTCCAAGTAGTTTAGATCCTATTCTATTTAGAAGAGCAATGGCAGAGTTTGCTATGTTCAAGCAAGCTCAAAGTGATGCTTTAAGACTTGCAGGGCAAGCATTTAAAGAAGAAAGAAATATTTTAGATAAATCAAGAATGATCGTTGATTCTGGTAATGATCCTAGTCAGAGATTTGCTATATCTATGCAAGGAGGAACATACGATGGAGATGGGTTGCAGAAGATAACATCTGGCGAAGACATGGCTAAATATATTAAAAAAGGTCTTGTACCTGATTTAGTAAATACTTATGGAACTGTTATAAGGGGAAGTACAAGAGCTTTATTGGCTGAAGACGAATATAATAAACAAGTATCTTTCAGAATGTTTTTAAAAGGATCATTAGTAGAAGATGGTTTAAGGAAAGGATTAGATGGTAAAGCTTTTGATGAATATGTTGATAAAAGTTTTGAACTTGGTACGAATTGGATTGCCAAAAAAGGAGAAGATTTAGATCTTGCCTTAAAAAATATTTCTGAGGCTACAGCTTTTATTGGTCCTGATGGTGAAGCAGTTGCAATAGGACAAGATTTATTTTTAAAAATTAGAGATTCTCTTGATTATGCAGCTGATCGTACCTTTACAACAAGAATTGATAATAAATTTGCCAATGCTTTTAAACATCCTGGATGGAAACCTTTATTGCCATTTATAAATTCACCTTTAAATCTTACCCAAACATTACTAAGAAATACCCCACTAGCAACGAAGCTTACAAATAACTTTGCCTTAAAAGGAATGTTAGATACTCATAGAAAACAACTACAGAGTAGTAATCCTTCTGTTGCTGCAAGAGCGAGAGGTGTGACAAGAACAGGTGGTGGTATATGGGCTATAGCTATTGGTTTAAGTCTTGCTGCTAATAATAAGTTTTCAAAAGTTGCTTTAGTTGATGGTAATGATCCAAACTGGGTGCAAGATAAATTAAGAAAATATAGTGGTGATATTGGATATGCTTTAAGATTTTTAATAACAAACCCACAAACAAAAGAACCAGAATTAGGTCCAGATGGTGAACCTAAATATTATTTTCTTGATGTTGGTAGAATTGGTATTGATCCAATTAGTTCTATATTTAGAGCAGCAGGGTGGTGGGGAACTTATAGTAAATACTTAAGTGATGATGATCAAAAAAATGCAGCTTTAGTTATGTCAACTGCTTTAGCTAGAGACATTTTAAATATACCAATGCTTGAATCAATACAAAAAGCTTTTGATATTATTGAAAACAAACCTGATGCTTTTCCAAACTTTATAGCTAACTATCTTAATTCGTCATTAATACCAGGTGTATCTTTAAGAAGAGCATTAAAAAAAAGAGAATATACATATATTGATCCTAGATCAGGTAAGAAATTAAAAGGATTTTTTAGACCTGACAAATCAATTCAAAAGGGAGATTATATAAAACAAGAAGTTAGAACAACCTTTGATGATGGTACTCCTATCCCAGAAGATCACCCTGCCTACGGAACTTTAAAAACACAAAAGGGAGTACCATTTGAATTTTTTACTAAAAAAGTAGTATTAAAAATGTTTAAGGAAATAGAATCTAGCAATCCATTTAAAACAGATATACTACCCGAAGAACATTGGCTTACTGGTCAACTTTTGGAATACCCTAAAAATCTTGGTCCTAACAGTGGTATGAATACTCTTTATCATGGAGCGTCTATAAATGATCCTGTTATAAGTCTTATGTTAAGAAGTAGATCAAAAATAGGGCCACCACCTGCACATCTTTTTAGAAACTCAGCAGAGGGAGGAATTCTTCTTAATTCGACACAATATAGAAATTTAAAAAATTTTATTCATTCAACTAAATTAGATGTCAATGGTGTTGAAAGTAATAAAGGTAAAACTGTATATGAAAGACTTTATCCAATAGCAACAGATAAAGAAGTGTTAAAGTTATTGGATTTTATTGATGATGGAGAAGTGGATGAAGAATTTAGTATTGACACAACAGCAGTTTTAACTGACCGAGCAAACACTTCTAGAGATTTAAGAGCAGTCTTAAGAAAAATAATTAGTCCATATATTGGAATAGCCAAACTTAAATTATTTAATCTTGAAGATGAAAAAGGTGGAGCTAAATCATTATTACCTGCCTATCTGCGAGAAAAGGAAAGACAAAAGAAACAAGTACAAAGTCGTGGTTCGAGGTAAACTTAAGCCAATGACGATATACTTAAAACATTAGCAGGCATTAACTCTAACTAATCATGGCTACTAACACTATTCCAACAAAACAAAACCATACTGCTGCTAATAATGCCAGTGGTAATACTTCTGGTCCTTATGCTATATCTTTTGATTACTTATTAGAAAGTGATGTAGAAGTAAGAGTTAATAACACCTTAAAAACACAAACAACACATTATACATTTCCTACTAAAAATTCTATTCAATTTACTTCTGGTAATTTTCCATCAATAGGTAATGTTATACAAATTAAAAGAAATACTAATATAACAGTACCTAAAGTAGATTTCCAGGATGGTTCTGTTCTTAATGAATCAGATTTAGATAACAACAGTAAGCATATCTTATTTGGTATGCAAGAAACAAAAGAAGATACAGAAAGTCTTGTTAATACCTTTACAGGTTCTACTGCTCCTACAGGTATTTCTAATGGTGCTAGATGGTATGACACAGTATCAGGTCGTACTTTTGTTTATTATGTCGATGCAGATTCGGCACAGTGGGTAGAGTCTAACCCACCTTTTGATTTTGGACAATCATCAACTATATCAAACTCAAATATCAGTGCTACCGCAGGTATTGAAGGTTCAAAATTACAAGCTTCTTCTGGTTCTAATTCTGGAACTATGTCTGCTGCTGATTTTACAAAGTTATCAGGAATTGAAACTGGTGCTACAAGAGATCAAACTGACGCTGAAATAAGAACAGCAGTAGAAGCAGCGACTGATAGTAATGTATTTACAGATGCTGATCATTCTAAATTAAATGCTATAGAAGCTAATGCTGATGTTACTGATGCAACAAATGTAGATGCTGCTGGTGCAGTGATGAACAGCGATACATCAACTTCTTCAATGAATTTTGTTATAGATGAAGATAATATGTCATCTAACAGTGCTACTAAAGTACCTACACAACAATCAGTAAAAGCGTATGTAGATACAGAAGTTGCAGACTTAGTTAATTCAGCACCATCTACATTGGATACACTTGGCGAAATTGCCACTGCTTTAAATAATGACGCTGCCTTAAATACAACACTTACCAACTCAATAGCAACTAAACTACCCCTTGCTGGTGGTACTTTAACTGGTGATGTAACCTTTACAGGTGACAGTGCAGATATAGTATTTGACAAGTCTGACAACGCTTTAGAGTTTGCTGATAATGCAAAACTAGTGTTTGGTGATGGAGGTGATTTAACTATTGTTCACGACAGTAATCATTCAAGTATTAAAAATATAACAGGTAATTTTAGTATTCTAAGTGACACAATATTATTAAAAAACGCTGCAAATAGTGAAAGTTTTATAAGATGCCAAAATTCTGGTGTAGAACTCTATCATGCAAATTCACTTAAATTAACAACATATTCTGGAGGATTTAACCTTACAGGAAAATTAAACGTAAGTGGTGATATTGATATTCCAGATAATTCAAAACTACTAATAGGTACAGGTGATGATATAAAAATATTTCATAACTCCACAGACTCATTTATAGAAAACACCGCTGGTAATTTACATATAAGACCTAAAGCTAGTGAAGAAGGTATAAAACTAACTCCTGACGGAGCCGTGGAATTGTACCACGATAATGTAAAGAAGGCGGAGACAGCTAGTAATGGCTTGGATGTTGAAGGTACTGTTACTTGTGATGATATTTTGCTTGCTAACTCAATACAGCATGAAGGTCAAACTAATACAAAAATTGAATTTGATGGTACTCAAATAAAACTTTTTTCAAATGCTGTTCAAAGGTTAAACATTTCACAATTTGCAGCATTTTTACAAACAGGTTATAAATTATCGTTTTTATCCGTTTCTGGTGAAAGTCCTTACATAAGATCGTTCGGTACTAATAATGGTGATATAGAAATTGGTCAAGGCACAGAATCAATGGCTCAGTTTAAACGTGATGGTGCTGTTGAGTTGTACCATAATGGAACGAAAAAGTTTGAGACAACTTCAACTGGCGTATCGGTAACAGGAGATATTGTTTTAAATGGTAGCGATCTTGATATATATACAAGCAACGGAGCTTTAATTGCTAATGATTCTGATGGAGCTTCTTCTACCGCTAGATCAGGTAGTAATATTGACCACATTTGGCATGATGATACAAATGATTCTTGGAATTTAGTTTCAGATAGCACTTATAAAAGCAAAGGTAACACAAATATAAACGTAGGATCTATAAACGGTAATACTTTTACTACCTTTAAATACCATGGTGCAGCAGGAAATGGAACTACAGACGATTCGACTGCTGTTACAAATGCCTTAGCTACTGGTAAAAGGGTAAATGGTGACGGGTTAATTTATAAAGTAAGTGCTGTACCTACTGATTTTAAAAACATAAGAAATGCAGCTTTTAAAGTTGACAAACAAATACACCCTTCAAAAGATTTCTTTAATCAAAATACTGCAAAAATAACAAACAATAGAGCATATACAGCTTGGGCACAAGACAAATCTTATGTAGTTAATAATCAAATAAAAGTATGGTCTAATTTTGGAGATGCACATAAAGATGGTGTTAGGAGACCTATATGTTTTATTTCAGATGATGGTGGTAATTCTTATCCAGAAACTACCTTACTTGAAGATCCGAAATTTGAAAAACTAGAATCAATGTCTGCTGGTACAGACGGTATTTATGAATATGTTTTTGCAAGTAAAGCAGCACACACTATAGATATAAACGATGCAAACATTGGCTCAGTTACGCACTACATGTATAGAAGACCTGTAGCCGTAAAAAGAGTACAAAAAGTAATAGCAACCAGTGCTGTAAGTACAGCTAATGAAACTATTACAATAACAAATCATGGATATGGCACAGGTCTAGAAGTTAAATATAACGATGAGGGTGGTACAGCTATAGGTGGGCTTTCAGACACACATTACTTTGTTATTAGAGTAGATGCTAATACTATTAAACTTGCTAGTAGTTTAACCAATGCTGAAGCTGGTACAGCAATTAATTTGACAGGAACTGGTAATAACAGTCAAACTATAACTCCTTATGCTGGTACTTATCAAAGGTGGAAAAGAACAACAATAACTTTACCTGTTTCACCGTATGGATCACCAGCAATAAAACCTATCTTTCAACATTCATTTGCTGCTGGCAACGGTTATATAGTTACAGGAGCAACTAACGGATCTGGTAGTTTTCTTGTTTGGTCTACAGACGAAGGAGCTACTTGGACAGCAAAAGGTTTAATTTCTGGTGGTAATTATGAAGAACCTACTGTTAGATATGATTCTACAACGTCTAGTTTTTATGCGTTTTCAAGAGGCGGTAACAGTGATGGACAAATTGCTTATCATATAATTCCACACGCTTTAAACTCTTCAACAGTTACTACTCATATTGCACCTTCTAGTTTCTGGACACCTGATACTCGTGTGCAAGACAGTCCAGTACCTTTTGTAATTAAAGATGGCTATATACATGCGTTTTGCACATTAAGAGGTACTAATGCTGATGAAAGACCCGACTCTTTTTATATAAAACATCAATTAAGTGATGGTGCAAATATATGGACATACGCTGAGTTATATAATATTGGTCAACTTTTACAACTTGAGAAAGGAGATCACGATGGTACAGGAGGACAAAATGGGGTACCTGCTGGTGCGTCTGGGGTAGGTATAGGTTCTGCTTTAATTTATAACGATAAAATTATGTTCTTTTATTCAAGTGAAGAACGAAGTCAAGCGGATGAAGACCCAGACCAAGATCTTGGAGTTGATAAAATTGTAAACCTATATCAGTTTGTTCTTAATGACAAAGTTAAGTATGGGGTAACCAATTATGTTGACAACTTTGTTGAAGATAGAAGTAGTACTAATATCGCAAAATTAATACCAGATACTACTCCTGACAATAGAAACAGACAAAGTTGGTGGCAGTCTCATGGTAATTTTATATTTAGTAAAACAAGATCATTCAGTGATCCACATATAAATTCAAGAACATTAGATACAAGCAGTTTCTCTCATGAAACAGGAAGTCAACTTGCAGCTTTTGATTCGTATGATACATCAGGCGAAGTAAGTATATTTGGAGAGACACCAAACAATAATGAAAAGTTTGGTTTTACTGTTTATAACACTGATGATGGTGGTGCAACTGGATTTATGGTACAGCACGACCAATCGTTAGATATTCTTTGTGATGGTTCATCTAAAGCAACTGTAAACACTTCTGGACAAATTAAAATACCTGATAACGGTAAACTTTTATTTGGTGCAGGGGATGGAACTAATGGAGATTTAGAAATATACCATGATGGCTCACACACTTATTTAGACTGTCCTTCTGGTGCTGGTAATGGTGATTTAATTATTAAAGCTGATGACTTTCATGTTAAGGCTAGTAATAACGAGTTTATGATCGAAGCCAACGAAAATGCAGGTGTTCATCTTTACCATAACAACAGTGAAAAATGCAAGACAACAGAATACGGCTTTAGTGTAAATAACAATATTCTTAGTTGGAATGAAGGTAGTAGTGGTACAAATGATAATATTGACCACATTTGGCATAGCGATAGTGCTAATGCTTTTTACTTTATAAGTGATGGTACTGAAAAATCAACAACAGGATCGTCTAAATTAGTAGCTGGTGCTATTGTATTTGCTGCAAATGATCCCGGTACTGCTGCTAATAGATTAGATGATTATGAAGAAGGTACACATACACCCGGATTTGCCAACTTAAATAACTCATCTCACGTATCAGTAACTTATTTTCACTATACAAAAGTAGGAAGATTAGTACACGTTGATGTGTTGTTTAACTGTAATGCTTCTTTAAGTGATGGTAGTGGATTTGGATTTAGTTTACCATTTACCCAAGCTGGCAGTAGAAGTGGTGTAATGGCTGGAGTAACAGATGCTGGTGTGTCTGTCGCAGCCGTTCTAGATCCTAACTCAAGCACTACGTATATAAAACTTATAGATGCAAATACTCATGTAAATTATACTACTTTTGCTGGTCATGAACTTAGAATTACAGGAACTTACGAAGCAGCATAGACCGAAGCTACGTCTTAAAACTAAGCCTAAAACTGTTTTAATCGGAGATTAATCCTAATGGCATTAGCCGAATCAATAGAATACGACAAGATAGAAATTGTCGGAATATACAAAGCGGTACAAGTCCGTAAAGCAACTGTTATTAAAAGAGATGGAGTTGAGATACCTGGTGCAAGATCTTATGAAAGATATGTATTAAATCCTGGGACACTTGATGCTTCTAATAACTTAGTAGCAACAGATCTATCAGCAGAACCAGAAGAAGTTTTAGCTATTTGTGATGCTGTATGGACTACTGATATTAAAGCTGCGTGGAAAGCAAAACTTATAGCAGATAAATCATGACTTTAAATTTTCCTGCCTCTCCATCCACAGGTGATGTACATAACGCATCAAATAATTTGCAATATCATTTTGATGGTGTTAAATGGATTTCTCAGGGGGTTTATAACACCTCTACTATAAATACCCTTAATTTTACACAACAAGGTACGGGAGCTGTTAGCAGGTCAGTACAGAATAAATTAGAAGATGTAGTTTCCGTAAAAGACTTTGGGGGTAAAGGTGACGGCACTACAGATGATACTGCTGCTATTCAGGCAATGGCTGCAACTATTGGGTACGCCAACTTTTCAACTGGCACGTATAAAGTTTTGACAGCAACATTTGACTTTCCAATTTATTTTGATGAAGGTGCTTGCTTAACGGTTCCTACTAGTAATACTCTTACAATTACTAGTAGAGTTGAATCACCTAGACAGTGGATTTTTAAAGGAGAAGGAGACTACAATTTAGAACATGATTCTAATACTGGAGAAGATGCTCGTCAGATTCACGCATCTTTTTTTGGTGCATTTCCTAGCCTTGATCAGACTGTTGACATGGCACCAAGGATTCAGAAAGCAGTTAACTCATTTGGTAATTTACGTGAGTCGGTTATTGATTTTGATATTGGTAATTACAGAATTGGAGCACAGATTACCCTTACCCGTGCTTGTTGGATTCGAGGTTCAGGATCACGGAGAACAGTATTCAGTCAACTAACTGATGGCTTTACCACGTTTGTAACAAGTGAAGTTGCTAGTCGAATTAGCGGTTGTAATTTTGAAAATGTAGGTATGTCAGGAAGTGTTCGGACTAGCCCTTATATCGACATACGCCATGATGACTGTGACCTATATGACATAAAATGTGGTCGAGCATTTAGAAGTATTATTATTCAAGCTAATGCTTGTAGATTAAATGACATTATTTATATTTTTGATAATAGTGCAGGTGCACCAGCATCTGGAAGCTCTGTGATTGCAGTACGAGGTAGTGATAATCGAATTACCAACGTTTTAGGGTACACATCTGCGGATCAAGCTCCGACTTATATTGTGCATATAGGTGCTAACGTAGGCAGTTTAGGTTGTAGTAATACTTTAGTTAAGAATGTAACAGGAATTACACCTGGAATTTGTGTTTATTTAGATGCAACAGCAGTTACCTTACAACGGATACAGGTTAAAAATATTACTCAAAACGCTTTTACTGGTCCAGTACCAGACTCGGTAATCAAAATGGAAACTGGAGGAAGTAATACAATTTCACACGTTGTTATTGATGGTGTTGTAAGCACTAATCGACCTGCTAATGGTATAATTCTTAGTCAGAAAAGTTCTGGCAAATTAGAAAACGTCATCATTGATGGAGTTACTTTTGATAATATAAGTGGTATTGGTTTTAAATTTGAACAAACTAACGGGACATTACAAAACATAACTCTTGGTTCTGCTATTGAGGTTAGTGAAGTTGTTACTCCGTATTCTTACTCAGGCACTTATTCAAACATCAAAGTATCTTCAACTGCGGTGCCTGAAGTTAATCCAGCTTTTTGCTATGACTTTTCTATTGATGACGACAATGTAGCAATAATCGACCTTCATAGACAGGTTTTTACTGGTTTTGGGGTCTTAACTGTAGCAAATGCAGAGTATTTTCTTGGTGTTGTTCGAGCTGCTAGTACTGCTAATTCTTTGGAGATTATTAAGAGTTCTAATGTAAACACAGTAAACACGACTCTAAATGGAACAACTGGTGTTGACGGTAAATTCACAATAGGATTTCAAGATAAAAAAATATTTCTTGAAAACAGATTAGGAGGTAATAGACGCGTATCGTTTTCCCTATTAACAGGTGTGTAATTTCAAAAGAAAGTTATAATGGTGACAGGTACTAAAGCCTTTACAAACGCTTCTCTCATGTTAAATAAAATCTCTTCAATATTATCCATTTTATCATTTTTGATAAGCTTAACAACTATAGGAGCTGGCTACGCTACCTACAAATGGATTAGTAGTCCACAGTTTGAAGCAATGATGATGGAAAAAGTTATGAGTAATGTAAATAAGATAATGCCAAATCAAATAGAAAAGAAATTACCAAAAGTAACTGGCCCTATGTTGCCTTTATGATATTTGGTTTTTTAAAAAAACTAATAAAATATTACATAGATAAATTAGTTCATTGGTTGCGTATGCAAAAATTTAATTTAGAACTAGACAATGAAATAAAAAAATATCACGATAGTTTTAAAAAGAAAGAACAGCCTAAAATAAGAGAAGTTGGAAAGTTTGGAGAAGATGGCTGGTCTATTTCTATTGGAGATGTAGATGACACAGATACCAAAGATTGAAATAAAAGAAGTTTACGTTCCAAAAATAAAAACATGGGAAGTACAACCACCAATATTAGATTTAATTACTAAACCAGTTGTAGATATTCCAGGATGTGTTGATGCTCATAGAAATAATCTAACAGGACTCATAAATGAAGATGAGTTAGGCACATATCAAGCTTGTGGTACGTTTAATATTCCTAGCTTTGAACCGCTTGAATATAACCCTGCAAATTTTACATATACTGCACCAGCAAAACAAAAGGAACAAAAGCAACAGCAACCTCCGCAACAAAAACCTCAGATAACACAAAAGAAAAAAGATGAAGAATTAGAAATACCACCTTGTCCTGATAAAAAAGATTTAAGAATAGGATCGTTTGTTAATGATAAAAAATTAGAGGTGGTTTCTGGTTATGAACGTGGTAAAAATGGGATAGATTGCATTACTTTGTATGAAGACGTACCGTTCATCTCCCAATACATACCAAGTTATAAGCAGTTTACTGCTGTTTTTAGCTTGGCTCTGGTTGGCTGTTCTGCACCTATTTTTTTAGAAAAGCTTATCAAGCCAATAGTAAAAAATGTAATAAAAAAACTGACAAAGAAGAAAGATAAGGTAGAATAGTACATAAGCAACCAGACCCATTATCAAATCGTTAAATCGGTCACTGCTCTGTTGGAGCGTCAGTTGCTACTCTAATTTATGGGTGTGCGGTAATACTTGATTCTTAACTGGTTTAACTATTACATCTTCACATAATTTGTGGTAGATACTGGTACTGGCGTATTCTATTCCTTTTATTTTCAACTCTCCACAATTTTTAAGCCTTGCAAGTTCGTAGTTTAATCTTTCTTTCGATAGTATTTGACTTTGTATTTTTTCTTGAGTTGTAGCACTTTTCAAGCAAGCATCTTGAAATCTGTTGTCTAGCGGAAAAGTAAAGGTTAATGCTGCTCCTACATTTAATCCTAGAGAATCCTTGTTACCACTATAGTTTTGTTGATAATACAAAATATCACCTGGATTTATTAAGTTACCATCTTCATCAACACTTGGATCGTACACTGGCGTATCGTATGTGTAGTCTTGTGGTCGTTTTTGATTGAACGAAGTAGTTACGAAGGGAGAAAATGACATTTGTGGTCCTTGGCATCTAATACCGTTTCCATAATGATTTTCTATAGTATTTCCCTGTAAAACCTGAG
>VTLG01008953.1_pt1 | contig 17491 bp, 28 predicted proteins | sample 4694571 | NCBI WGS metagenome assembly VTLG01 (sample SAMN12604809, study PRJNA352737) | marine metagenome | biome: ENVO:00000447; feature: ENVO:00000209|ENVO:00000569|ENVO:01000036; material: ENVO:00002151; isolation source: viral sequences binned using virsorter ... | reverse complement strand
CTAGCATTTGCTCTTGCAACTGGCTGAGCATTTTTTGATACTCCAGCGTTTAAATAAATTTTATCTACAATGTCGTCAATAATTAAATTAGTGTTTTTAACATTTTTAATTGACTCTAAACCTTCACCTGTAAATGTTGCTGCATCGGATTCTATTGGTGCTGCAATATCTTCTGGTCCACCACGTGAACCTGGTGGTGGTAAATCATCTGCTTGTCTTAAAGACATTAGACCAGCTTTATCTAAGCCCCCTGTTCTTGTAGCAAGATCTGTTACGTTTTTTGGTTCTGCAGGTGGAAAATAAACATTCTCCATCTTTTTCATATTAGATAATAATTTGTTTGCTTGAATATCATTTAGCTTACCAGCCACAGCATAACCTACTGAACCTGTTAATTCTTCTACTGCTTTTGATTGTGGTAATATAGCTAATGCTTCTTCGTTAATGTCCATGTCAACCATTAACTCTGGTGATTTACCTTTACCTAAAAAACTTACATTAGTTTTAGTTCCAAGAACTTCATTAGTGTTACCACCTAATCTTTTAAAAGATTGAAGAATCGCATTTAATACCTGTCTACTAGCCATAATATTCTATTCTACTCCTATCAGGCAACGGTTCGTCTTTGTAAGAATCTTTGTTACGAACTAAGCCACCTTGTTTAATACGCATGATTGCCTGGGTCATAGAGTCGACATAGTCATCGTAATCTCCATGCGGAAATGCTGCGCATTCTTCCACAACTTCCTGAGCGAAATGTTGGTGCATAGGAGCCCATATCAATCCTGTCTCAAAAAGCGGTGATACTGAATTTACTCTTGCATGCTTATCATTTCCTCGGCTCGGTGTAAAGTTAACAACTGGGATTCCCATATCTCTTAATTCAGCCGTCAAAGGTATACCAGAGGCTTTGGCCTCAACGATTACCATATCAGGACGCCAGAACAGATACTCCTCGTGAGCAACTTTTTTTAGTTCTGGAAACTCATATCTATCCTTAAAAGCGTTTAATAATATTATATTCATTCCGTGGTCCTCGGTCTCAAAGACTCCCCACGTGGTTATAGCTGAAAAGTCAGCAGATTCTTTTTTAAGAAAAGCTGTATCGTATGATTGTAATATGAACTCACATTTAGGTGGATCTTTGTCCTCCCAGTCTTGCCACCAGTCACGTTTAATTATAGCTCCTTCTTCAGCTGTCGGCTGTTGCATATACTGAGCATTCCAATTGTTAACTGGAATAGATGCTTTAGTTTTTTGTAACTCGTCCTTGGTCCAGTATTCTGGCCACACGGGTTTACCATCGGGGAGCAGGGCTGGTAGTTCTACAACGTCCCATTCATCAGAATTCTCTTCTCCCTGAGCCTTGATTAATTGTCCGGTAAGATCTTTTGTAGACCACCTTGTCATTACAACAACGATACGACCTCCTGGTTGCAAACGTTGACGTGGACCTGATGTATACCAGTTCCATGCTTTGTCGAATGACTTACTATCTTTTTTAATATCTTGTTCTTTGTGTGGATCGTCAATGATTAGTAGATCAGCACCACGACCTGTTATTGCTCCACCAACACCAGCAGCAAAATACTCCCCACCCTGTTCCGTTTTCCATTTACCAGCGGCTTGTGAGTCCTCCATCAGTCTAGTGTCGAATAGTTCTTTGTAATTTTGTTGGTCTACTAGATTCTTAGTCTTACGACCAAAGTCGACAGCAAGATCAGCCGTGTGTGTTGCTTGAATGATCTTTAACCGGGGATCAAGGCCAACCATCCATGCTGGTAGCAAGTATGATGCAAATTCTGATTTGGTATGTCTTGGAGGCATATTGATGATTAGACGTTTAATTTTCCCCTCAGCGAGGTCATTAAATTTTTTATTAATTTTTTTGTGATGAGAACCTTCGATAAACTCTGGCCAAACATATTTGACGAAACTCAAAAAGTCTTTTTTAATTATTGGTTTGGCGTTATCTAATGCTACACTCTTTTCTAGTTCCAAAAGTCGTGCTTTCTCTTCTGGAGTCAATCCTGAAAAATTTTCCATAAAATTTTTTATAATAAATTTTTTATACCCTATTTTTCAAATGTTGGCTATAAGAGTCTAAATCTTACATATATGTACATACTTGGGACCCCTTCTGTGTGCTTAGGGTGGGCCCTCCCAAAGTTTCCAAGCAAAAAATCAAGATGTTGTGGTACCTCTATCGAGATACACTATGCAAGAATTGCAATGCAATATTTGCATACCCTTATGGGATTTTGTGGGTCAGGGGATTTCTGCATCTCACCCCCTAACCCAACGAGATAATTAGAATGGCATTTCGCCTTGTTCTAATTCTTCTTGTTTCACTTCTTCTGTTAATACTAATGGTTTATCAACCATTGAGAAATTAACTTCTTGTAAGTGATACGAAGTATTTTTTCTGTCCTCGTTCAATGTATCAAGTGCCAACAACTTTTTAACTGCAGTTGTTAAATCATAAACATTGTTTGAATGGATAGTATAATTATCGTGAGTAAAAGAATATTTTTTCTTCTCAACGATAAAAAACTTTTTTTCGTTTATCTCACTCATAGTTTTATACTCCAACTATCTGACGCAGTTCTATAACCATCTGCATCTACATCAAAATAAGTCATTAACATTCGACCTGCTTTAGATGTCCAATATCTACACTTATCTGTCCAAAGTGCATTTCTTGTTATTGTTTTCTTATCACTTGCTGAATAGTAAGTAATAACAAAAGGTTTATTATTTATCATTTTATCTCGTCTTTCTATAAGCTATTTGCTTATGGGATTAGAATACACTAATCCCATAATTAATCAACAACTTAATTCAAGTTATCAGAATTATTTTGTTGTTGTTGCATATATGCAACACGTTCAGCAATCTTTTGCTCTCTAGTTTTTTCAGTATTTTTCATACCTTTTACTCTTTCAGCTAGATTTTTCGGATTGTAAATAACAAGTCCTGTACTATTGGTTCTTATTATTTCTGCCTCTTGTATATCTATTCCAAGTTCGGTTGCTAGTTCAACTGCCTCATCTAGCCACTTATAACCTTTTAATCCTAACTTGATTTCTTTCATTTGTTTTAAGACACTTTCAATCCATTTAGTATGTGCCATAACAAAAGCTGATTTTTGTTGTTTCCAAGAAATTAAAAAGTCAAACTCCTCTTTCTCACAATTAATAGAACGATCTCTACAATAATCTCTACCAATTAGATCAAGTTGATATTTTTCATTCCACTCACGACCATATTTGGTTTCGTTATTTCTGCCACCACTTAATCCCAAATATTTTTCGTTGTTGTCAACAAACTTTCTTTTGTGTGGGTTGTCGTCTTTATCAGCTTGTTCAATTAAGATGTCGGCATTACACTCATCTTGTGCATTGATTTCATCTCTAAACAAAGCAAACCCATAAGACAAATCTCTATTGGAAGAATAATTGTTTTCAGTATCAATGTTGCCATTTAAACGAAAATCAAAATGTTTTTCTATTGGTACATTTTCTTCGATTGAAACTATTTCATTGTCATAATTTCTTTTTTCTTTGTTCCCAAGATAATGAAAATGGAAACAACTATCTTTTGCAATAGTTGAAACATTTTCAAACTTGTTTTGAAGATAGTAAGCTTTCTCAACATCATCTTCGGTATAATGTCGTCTTACTATTTTTTCTGCAACACTCCAAGCTTGATCGTTAATATCAATTTGATCTGCTTTTAAAGTATCATACTTTCTTTTTTCTTGGGTATCTTCCTGTTGCAAGTGGACTTTAATCCTATTTGCAATTTTAGTTCGATACTCATTATTTAGTCTTATTCTAGCCATTTGTCCTCTCTTTCTTTATGTTTATATTTAATAGCATAAAAAAGTTTTAAACTATTCTTGACATATTGTCAATGGGATATTATATTAAAATCTGTTATTTACAAAAACTTAACAACAACGAAAGCATAGGGTTGAAAGGTAGTTCTAGTGTAGAATAGTCAACCCTAGCAGAAAGGACAGAAATGGCATTAAAATACTGCCAATCTCATAAGTGCCATACTTATGACACAAAGGACAGAAAACGAGGTTCCAAAGGAAACCGAGTTAATCAAACTAGAAGAAGATCAAATCTCTATTATGGAAAGGGAAATTTTTGCTCAATGAATTGTTATAATGATTGGGCAGAACAATTTATTGATAGAGCAGTAGATCAAATTTCTGGAAGATTACACGAACCATTGACAATGAGTGAAGAAAATGCGTGGGTAAAAAAGAGAAGATACCATTGGGGAAATGGCAATGGTTATACTTTTTCTTTCCATTGGCACAATGCGTGTACTGGGGAAGATAGGGATATGTCAGAAGAAGATTTTGATAATCCCAGAATTCAAAACCCAAACTAGTTTCATCTGTCCTTGATGAACAACCCTAGATTGTATTGTCTAAACTACAATCTAGGGTTGAATTTTTTTGTTTTTTTTTGGGTGGGCCCTCCCATAGTTTACAAGCTTCACGCGGGTGGGCCCGCCCAGTATCTGCAAGCCTGCAAGCTGTCAAGAAAATTATTTTTATTTTTATCTTGAACCTGGGATTATATAGGATATAACTACAGCTGGTCCTGTCTAGCTTGATTAGCTAACAGCGATGTATAGCCTGTAGAGTGGCGGGACCATAATAAAATTTCAGACGCTCGCGCCCCAATAGCTATGGGCTGGGTTACCCTAGAGAGACGAGCGCCTGGATACTCAGGCCGCGCCGCCGCCGCTAGATCACAGAGACTCTGGCGGCCTGGGGCTCAAGTTTGGGCGCGCACGCGTTAAGGAAACATCTTAGCGCCCAAGCTTGACAGGTTACAAGCCAGATGGTATAGGATTTTATAGGAGGAAATTATGTTAAAAAAAGAAGCAAGAATAATTACAGGCGGGCTGTCGAAGCCGTCGAAGATGCCAGGACCAGCGCACAACCTGCCGGCTGTTGCATGTAAGACTGGCGCGAAGCTGGTCAAGATACCAGGCAGCGTCTGCGCTGGCTGTTATGCCCTGAAGGGCCGCTATCGGTTCACCAACGTGCAACAAGCATTGACCAGGAGACTGGCAGCGCTCGAGGACCCGCGCTGGGTTGATGCCATGACTGTGCTCATCCAGGGTGAGAAGTGGTTCAGGTGGCATGACTCAGGAGACATCCAGAGTATGAAGCATCTAGAGAATATATTCGAAGTGTGCAAGCGTACAAGCAAGACCAGGCACTGGATGCCAACCCGTGAAGCACAATTTTTAAAAGATATTGACCCGGACAAAGTTCCGACAAATTTAATCATTAGAATGAGTTCACATATGATTAACCAGGGACCAGTGAAGCAGTGGCCGTGGACATCCACAGTCACCAGCCAGGCTGGCAGGACGTGCCCGGCCCCGGAACAAAACAACGAATGCGGCAGCTGTCGCGCGTGCTGGGACAGGTCCATCCCGAATGTCTGTTACGGTAAACATTAACATGTGGCATCATCCAAAATATTACGCTGAGCTCAGGAAGCAAAGGCGCAAGCTTACAAGCTCTCAAGCTGGAGGCGGCAAGCATCCCAACCAACGCTCAAGGGTTCAAGCTTCAAGCCAGAGTCTACAAGCTCCAGGATCCGATGACCAGGGTACAAGCGCACAAGCCCAAGTTTCGGGGCGCAAGCAACAAGGATAAAGGTATTGTGTGGATGCTTCACGTGAAAGCTAATTTGGTGGGGTGAGAAGCGTACTCGGTAAGCAGAAGTAAACTTCAATTCCAATGTAAAAAAGTGCTCATTAGGAGTATAGCCCAATAGATCGGGAGTACCAAGTAAACTACGGTTTTCAAGTCTATTCCAAGATATTTTTGGTACTTTTCTTTTAAGTTCATTATATAATTTAGCCTCTGGTTTCAGGTTGCTGACCTCGGACTAAACTACTTTGATTACTTTACCCATATCTCGTTTCGATTTTTCACAAAGAAATACTAACCTATGTGTTTCTCTACTACCAATAATTTTATTTTCAAGAAGTTTTACACCAGTTAGGTCATAAAATTCTCCATTGGGTAATAGCACTTGACACCTAGAATCTTGTACTACTGGAGATTTAAAGAACTTCTCTAATGCTTTCTGTAACGCTCTACCTAATACCATAAGTGGGTTGATATATATCCCATATGCATATATATTGCAAGTATGAGTCAAGAATTAGTCAAAAAACAGGCAACAAATATTGAAGAGTCTGATGGTCTTACTACAATGCAGAGAAGATTTTGTGATTATCTAATCTTTAATGAGGGTAGGACTACACATCAAGATGCTGCACTCAAAGCTGGATACGCTGAAGTGGGCGCTAAACAAGAAGCTTACAGACTGTTAAAGAATCCTAAGATTCAAACATATCTTGCAAAAAGGTCTGGCGAAGTTAATAGAGGATTTGCTGTTACCAAACACAACTATGTTCGAAGACAGCAAGTGTTATCACAGAAGCTAGTAGATGATGGCAAGATAGACAAAGCTCTAGGATTTGAAACTCTTATAGGTAAAGCAACAGGACAATTTAGTGAAACTAATTACAATGTAAATATTAATGCAACTGATTTGAAAGAAAGAGAAGCTGAAATAAAAAGACTCAAAGAACTAAACGAAAAAAGAATTACAGATACTAAACTTATTAAAGAGTAACTTTTTCCATTTTAATTATACATCCTTTTGGAAATACATTACGGTCTGAAAACAACTCATCGTCTTTTTCATAAGTACCAAACGTCCATACATATTTATTATTCTTTTCAAATAGATATGCATGAGTTATCATCACAGAAGGTATTAAACCTAACGAGTCATGCCAAGTAGCATGCCCGGAATCTCCCGTCGGATCAGCCCAAGTGATTTCATAGAAATAATATCTTTTCTTTTTAATAACAACAGATTTATATTTAGATTTCTTAGGACTTCTCATCAGAATTTGTATACCCCTTTTTGTATAAGTAATAAATAAATATAAAAAAACATACGCGCGACCCCCTATTTCGTTGGTATTACTAGCTTTTTTAACAATTGTACCAATTGTACCTCATTGTACCAAGCACCTTTGGTACAAATTTGAGCATATAACCCTTGGTATACAACACTTTTTTTAATTGTACCAATTGTACCAGGGTTTAAAAAAAACAAAAAAATTTTTTTTATTTTTATATAGAAAAGTGTATACAATTGGTACATGATCAAATTAGTCAATGATTTCCTGTATTTTTTACTCATTTTTTGTACCTTGACCCTTTATATCCTTGGTACAATTATTGTAATATTGGTCTATTTTCTTCAAGAATGTGTGCATGTAGCCTTGAAACTCTTGGTCCGATACTTCAAACTTCTGAAAGAAGCCATCTTTTGAACACATTAGAATGACTCCAGACTGTATCTTGGTACCATATACTTGGTTGTGGGCCATAGCATAAGCTGCTAGCTGTGTAAAATAATCATCAATCCATTCACGCTGTTTAGGCTTGTTTGTCTGTTTGAAGTCTATTATACTTTCGCGTCCGTTATAAATTCCTACAACATCTGTCTGTCCGGCGTACAATCCAGGGTAATATAGGGTCACTTCCGTGCCCCATACCTCTCCCAGGTCCCCGAGCCCTGATCGAATAACCACATCAGCCATTCTTCCTGCTTCCTTGCCCAAGGCAGTCAAATCTAAGTGCCTCTCGTCCTTTATATAGCCCTCTAAATAGGTATGCATCGAGGTACCTCGCATCGCAGATATATCACGTATTCGGTCCGCGTACTGTGCACCCATTCTAGCTTTCCAATTAGCAAGACTCTTACGTTTCTCTTCTGACTGAGTCGCTTGTAATATAGTCGTAACACTCGGTAACTTTTCATTAGTTCCGATATCATAGTGCCGTTTGCCATTTATCAATGACCTTGTACACGGCGGGTATTTAAATTTTTTATTCCAGATCATTAGTTATTACCCATCTAAACACAGAAGTTGCAGGATTAAAACCGTCGTATTTAGCACTGCAGCTTGTTAATAATAGTATAACCAATGCAAAAATTGCTATGTATACCCAATCTCTCATGATGTTTTAGCTTTTTTATATTCTTCTAAACTAACCACATTTAAAACATCTTTACCATAGTGATCTATAATCTGTTGAATTTTAGGTAGTTTAGTATGAGCATAAGGCCAGAATAATCTACAAACATAATACGCATCTCGGAATGTACATCTCCACTTCCACTGCATTAGATATTTAGTCCCGTCTTTACGTCTACCCTTACGAGGTTTTCTATTTACAGTTCCAACATTTAATACTTCGTGCATCCAACGTATTACAGATTCATCTGTCATGGTAACTTCCATACTAATACGCTGAGACATAGAAGTTCTATAACCTTTGCCTTTGTGTTTCTTTTTCTTTTCTATTCTTTTAGCAAAATAGATACTACCTTCACCATCAAAAAGCCCTGCAAGATAAGCTATATCTTCAGAGCTAATCATATTATCAGACCAATTATTAATCCAACAATAAAGCCTATCGTAGTTAAAACTATTTCAGTTCTATACAAAAGACTCCATGCTGCTAATTGTTGTTTCCATTTCTTATTATTAATGCTGTATTTTCCGAACAGTATCATCGTCTATATCCTCCTCTATTTCACCTTGGTTGTTGCAAAAATCGCAATCAGCCCATTGTTCTTCCCTGGCCTGTTCGAATGGTACACGTATAAAACCGTTGCCATTACAAACAGAGCAGATTACTTTACGCTTTTTTAAGTTTGCCATTTAACTTCTTCTCTTTCTCATTTACTAATAATGTTATGGTTTGAGATCTACTAATTGTCATCTCAGGTACAATAACTTTTCTTATCTTGTCTATTTTATAATACGTATCTTTTGGCAGTGATACGTTTTTGTATTTGCTTATATCAGTCATAAACTTTATACTCCTTTCTTAATATAAATTAATATGGGATTAATCTCATAATTTACAATAGGTGTCAATGAAAATATTGTTAAGTTTAATTATCTGTTCACAGGTACACACTACGTGTATGCCCCCATATGAATGGCCAGAAACATTCAATACTACATATGATTGTATGATGTTTGGTTATGAAGAATCCATGAATAAAATGAAAGAAATTGGTAGAGCTGATGCTAATAAGCATGGCGTATATATTAGATTTACTTGTACCCCACAGGAAACTATTTAATCATATACGGTGTACAGATCTGTGTGCACTGTACTGTACACCATCCGGCTTTGGTCGCTACCCTTGCGGGTCATAGCTAACGTTAGTGACTTAGCGCGAAGCTTTTGTATAGACGCCTACTAACCGGTTCAATTTTATTTACACATACAACCTACAAACGAACCACTACCATCGTTCATAAGGTGTAGATTTATGCTATCTACATAGCCTGTTAGTTTCAATCTAAGTATATCACAAAGATCAAGACAACTTATTTCACTTGTCAACACTATTCCATCCAGGATCTGTTTTGATACTGGTAGTAGCTGATACATTCCGTCGTTTAAAACTATGATGTCCATCTACTCAGTAGACTCAGTTCCATAACGTTTAGTACCCCAATCAAGTATTCTTTTTAAACCTGGTGCAGACATTTGCATATCTACGCCAAAAGGTCTCCATGCTTTCTTTATTAGATTTAATTCTAATAATAGAATGGACCATTGTTTTTGTGTAATACCTTTCGGTTTTATTGTTATTATTTTTTCTTTCATATGGATAATATAATATCCTATAAAATAATGTCAACCCCTATTTTCCCTGGCCCTTGTATTTTTTAAAACTACGCCGGCGGGATTTGTTCATTTTGCATTTACTAGGATTACGTCCAATCGACGTTTTGTGAAATATAGGTACGTGTGCAACCTTTGCGTATAAACCTTTAGACTTCTTCGCCATTAAAATATCCTTCAACCACAGATTTTAGTGTTGTTTTGTGTAAACGAGGTATGTACCTTATACAACCATTTACGTGTTGCTCTAAATCGGACCCACAACTCATACATCTATAAAAAGATCTAGTTATACCAACCAACATTGTATACTCTTCACAAGTTGGACAAATACCATTAACTATTTCAGTGTGAATTTTTATTGATTTTTTTTCTGTCATATATTCTTTTATTCTTTATCACTTTATTTTTAAAATGTCTTAATTGTTTTGCAACAGGATTACGCTTCTTATTGGGTTTTTTCATTACTCAATAATAAGTTTTTTAATACTTTTACTGCCGTCAATGTTATCTTCTAATTCTGCAGAACCCTTCCAGCATTTATAAGTAACAGATTCTGAATACTGTCTCTCCGCCGTACGCTTGCCGCGTAAACATTCAGCCATCGAATTTTGCAAACGTGCCTCCTTAATCTCTCCGTTTACAAACATAAGTAATCCTACTACAGCTTCTATCATTTTCCATTACCATTCTTGTAATGCATATCTCTTGCACCATCTTTTAGCTCTTCTATATCTTCTAAAACTTTTTCCATTTGTTTTGTTAAAAATTCTATATTTACTTTGTTTAATGCCATAGACTCAATGTGTTTGCTTAACTTATCGGTCGTCTTATAAAGATCCTCTATCATCATGTATTGCTCAGAATCGGCGGGCAGTGCACCAAGTTGTCCACGTGGCCATTTTATTCTAAATTCTGTGTTATGTTCTACATCTGCATACATTAATTCTAGTTTAGTTTTTTGTTGATTTAAAGACTCATGAAGTCCAAAATAAGCCCAGGTGCCAATTGCGACGAGCGCAATCAAACTAGCAACCGTCTTCATTGGCATTTGTACTGCTGCTTCTTCTGATATTTTTAATGGTTTACTCATCTTTTGGTTTTGGTAATGGTAGTATAAAGTCTTTTGGTGGCATTTTCAATTCACTTTTTCCTGAGTTTATGAACTTATCTCCCATTAATTTAATTTCTGGGTTCTCTTTTTTATAATTATCTTTTAAATTATCCCAATGGCTTTGTGAATCATCAGGTCTTGTGTTATCTCTTGCAGGAGAAACACCTCTACATTTAGATACAAGTAAAGCAAAATTTTCATTTAATGCTAGACTTGGATTACTATTAACTCTACCACACATTCTCATTAATTCTAGTTGTTGTCTAAGTTGTACATTTTCTTTTTGAGTTTTACAGTTAGTGCCTAAATATTTTCTGTAAGTTATGCTAAAATTTTGTGAGTCATTATCATAATCACTTGAGTTGTATGTATGATAATCTTGTGTATTATTTCTATCTTCAACACGAAAGTCTAGTTCACCACATCTATTATCGTAATTGTTAAGATATTCGTTCTTAGGATATGCAGGTTCCATAAATAAGGCCATAAAACATAACAGGGCTATTAGTATTGCTGTAAATTTGTAATTCATCCTGGCTATCTCCATAGTTCATTACCTATTTAAATCCTTAATATCATAGTCGTGCTCTCTGACTTGATCTGCTAGTTGTCTGTATAAATTTTCTGCCATCTGCCATGTTGCTTCTGCTGATGATAGTCTTGTGTTTTGATCTGTAATTTTATCTTCCGCAACTTTTAAATCTCTTGTTAAATCTACAATTTGTTGTTGATTAGAATTAATGGTGTCAGTTAAATTAACAACATAACGAACGCCTGTAAAAGTTCCGACCAGGATAGATGCTATGACCGGAACTAATACAAAATTCTTTTTTAATAATGCTGCTAAATCCATTATCTAGTCCAGAACATTAATCTTTTAAAGATTTCTTTTATCTTGTCCCAGATTCTGCAACAAATATTTTTACATTTTTCAATCATGTTTTTTCTCCTCAATTTCATAGAAAAACTTATCGGTATCTTCTGTACGCCAAGCTCTACTATCTTCTACATTCCATTCATTAGTTTGCACTTTCCAGTCAGGAACATAGTCCTTAACAGTAAAAGAAGGTATATCCCATATACATCTATTGTTTGGTTGTGCTGCAAAATTGCCGTCGTCTAGAGCAATAATGTGTGCGCACTTATGTTCGTGCGGTATTTCAGAATGGTCTGTGTCTAGTATATTACTCTCTGGGTGAGCAAAATCAACAGTAAATAAATATTTTCCTGGGTGCCATTTTTTATCTTTACCTATATATTTACCGGCTTGTCCGTCTAAAATATCCCAAGAAGTGACAGCAGGATAATAAGAAAAACAATTCCAGAGCTGTAGTTCATCAAGTCTTCTTGTGGGCACGTCGGATGGCTTAAATCCCTTTTGAATAAACGCGCTAATTGGTAGGCGATAAAATATTGCACCGTTTTCCATAATAGCGTGCCATAAAATGCTACGTCCAGTAATAGCCGATAGACCAAAGATAATGCAGTCTTCAACTTCTCCATGATGTTTTTGTAAGTCGTATAAATATTCTTTTCTTATTTGAGCATAAGTTGGTGGTATGTTTGCATTTAAATAAGCCATAATAATTATCCATGTATCTCACCCCAGTTATCTCCATGTTCGTAATCGACTTTGTTTGGGACCTCTAGTGTAACTGCATTTTCCATCACGTCAATTATTTTTTTAGCGTGAGCCTCATCTTTTACAGATATATCTAGTTCGTCGTGTATTTGTATATGTGGTATAATACCTTCTTTGTACAGTTCCAACATTGCTTTCTTTGTCATGTCAGCTGCAGATCCTTGTATTAATTTATTTAATGCTTTGTAAGTGTAAGCACGTTTAATCCCTGGTCCATGTTCCCTGAGTGCATCTTCGTGAGTCATGGCTTTATGCATACCAAAACTGTTAGGCTCCCACAGATGAAACCTGCATAGTCTACCCAGCAACGTTCGTATTTGTCCACGATCCTGTGCTCTGTTAGATGCTTTGTCCATTAGTTGTTTTACGAATGGTACACGAGAATGGTATGTATTAAATAGGTCAACAGCTTTGTCCTTTGTTACCCCTAATTCTGCTTGCAATTTTGCTTTACCCATGCCGTAGAACAGTCCAAGGTTAATTACTTTTGCTTGTGATCTAGGTATGTCAGCCATATCTGCAACAGTCTGGTGAAAGTCTGCGCTAGAGTCTGTGCTGTAAGAATCTATAACATCATATACAGAGGGTAATTTGTACAAAGAAGCATAATGCACTACCAGCCTAGGCTCTTGCTGAGAATAGTCAAAACAACCCCATGTATGGCCCTCCTCGGGTATAAATAATGACCTTATCTTAGGTCCAAGATCTTTGTTTCTAGCTGGTATCTGCTGTAGATTCGGGTTCTGATAAGAAAACCTACCAGTCACTGTGCCACCGCCAGCGTTACGTAATTGATTTATCTCTGCATGTATTCTGCCGTTGTGTTCATAACGCAAAATAGAGTCTAAGAATGTTGTATGTGCTTTGTTTATCTCTCTTGCCTGTGCAATCATATTTACAACAGGATGTTTGTGTTCTTGTAAAAAGTTTTTTGTAAATGATGGTGCTCCTGTTTTTTCTGTTGTTGGATATTCTAATCTTAATATATCAAATACATTTGCAATAGATCTAGCTGCCCAGATCTGTGTATCAATATTTGTTTCACCTTTTATTTTATGTAGTAATTCTTTTTCTTGTGTAATTAATTCTTTTTTCATTTTATGTGCACGTTCTGCATCTACACGCACACCTTTGAACCTCATATCAACCAGGCAAGGAAACAAATCAGATTCTAAATCAAATATATCTTCCAGGTCCTGACTAATAATTTCTTTTTTCATTTCTTGCCAAAGACCTAATGTTACTTCAGCATCTCTTTCTGCATATGCACCAACATGCATTGCAGGTAATTTATACATTTCAGATTTTGGATTAATACCCCATTCTTCTGCAGCTTCTGCAAGTGCAGCTTCATTCTTACCATACCCCAGGTAATGCCATGACAAACTATTAAGATCATATCTAAATCTATTTTCATCGGTCAACGCTGATGCAATCATAGTGCAGGCTATGTCACCATTTATTTTAAATCCCATCGATCTCAACCAACACACATCATAGATAGCATTGTGAAATATTTTTGTTGATGGTGCTTCTAATATATCTTTTAACCAAGACATAACTCTTGATCTGTCCATGTTGCCACCACCTTCGTGAGCAATAGGAAAGTATCCTTTGTAATGTTTTGTTGCAACAGCAATACCAATGACTTCACCATTACCAATAACAGAACCAGATCCTTTCTTTAATAAGTCTGGGTCTTTTGTTTCTAAGTCTATTGCAATCTCGTCTACCTTACGTAGGTCTGGAAATTCTGTAGGTTTTACCCATTCAGTTTGTGCTTCAAACTTAGGAATTTTCATTATAGTCCCTTTCGATAATCATTTCTATAAAGTGTATTGCTTTCAACAAATCCTGTTTCTTTCCTTTATCGCGATGTCTTATTATGTATTTTATAGCACAACCTTCAGGATATAGCAATTCATTCTCCACTACAAACTTACTGGGCTGAATTTTATATTTTTGATAGTGTGATCCTCCGTGCTGCTTATCCCAAACATCACCAAGAGTTACCTTATTATTTATCACTCCTTTTTTTAATAATTGTTTGTATATTTTTTTAACAGATGCTTTCGATGTCATAACCTTGATCCTCCTTTTTTGCTGCCATGATATATAGATTTTGTTTTGTACGAGTCACACCTACATACCATACTCTGTGTTCTTCATCTTGTTTGTCAGAACTTTTTTCTAATGCATCTCGTATTGTTTTTGTATTATCTAGTATTAATAATACATTGTCTGCTTCGCCACCCTTTGCAGAATGTATTGTAGATAATTTTACTCTAGGGTTCTTTCTTAATTCTTCTCCATTACTTAACATTTCTCTTATGTATAAACATTCTTCGTAGTCAGATGTAAACTCATCATACCAAGGTATATTTTTATCATAACCAAATTCTTCAAGATTGTACATCCTTTCTTCTGTCAGTTCTTCTTCAGTGTTAGTATATTCAAATATATCCTTAACTTCAGACAAAGATAAATCATCCCCTTTCTGCCATCGTATGTAGTTTAGAATAGTTCTAAATAATGTTACCTTATAACTTTTACGGTCTTTAAATTCAAAATATATACCACGCTCTTTTAAAAAAGGTTTTAGTCTATTTAACTTATCATTGTATCTTGCCAACACTAACCATTTACCCTCTTCTATTGGCACATCTTCAAGACTATAAATATAATTTACTGCGCCTTGTTCTTTTCTTGCTTTCCAATTTTTTTTAACTCTTCTATCTTCCGGAATTAAATTTAATATCTTGTCTGCTAAGTTTTGTACTGCTTGTGGAACCCTGTAAGATTGTGGCAAAATTATGTCTTTTTTTGAAATTTCTTGCTGAAATTTTTTTACATCTGCACCTGCCCAGCCATAAATTGCTTGATCGTCGTCACCTGCTAGTATAACATATTTGCTGTTTTCCTTGATAATATTGAACATTTTCCACTGTATGGGTGATAAATCCTGTGCCTCATCAATAAAAGCTACGTCAAATTTTGGACACAATTTAGACACAATAAATTTTTCTATCATGTCTGTAAAATCTACCAGTTGAAACGCTTCTTTGTAATTTTGTACCTCATCACAAATAATTTTTAATAGTCGCTTGTCCATATCCTGTGAGTACATGTCAGTATTATATTCTTGTTCGATTGTAATATTTTTTATTCTAGCCGCATTTATTAAATTAAAATACTCACTGTCAGAATTTATAAATCCTGTCGATTCTTCTCCATTAGAATACACTGTAACTTCTATACCTAGTTTTCTACCTATGTCTTCATAGTGTTCATCCTGCATAACCTGTGCTTTCTTCATACCAAGCTGGTTAAAAGCAAGAGAGTGTAGTGTTCTAAAATGTTTAAGATTTTTTCTTTCAAAAGCTGTGTGGTAGTCGAGCATTCTATCAATAGCTTCGTTTGCAGCTTTAGTTGTAAATGCAAAGTATCCTATCTTGTCTATAGGTGTTCCTAATTTTAAAAATGTTTTAACATACTTTAATAGTCTAGTTGTTTTCCCTGTTCCCGGAGGCCCGAATAATTTTCTACTAATCATATTATGTCTGTCTTATGTTTTGTTTTAGTGTGATGTATTGGTACTTCTTCAAATGTTTTTATATTTATCTGTATTATATTCTTTGTTGATGAATGGTATTTACCAGATTCTTTTGACGGGAATCTTTTCTGTTCTAAAAATTCTATCTCACACTCTTGATACAATACCTGCATCATACGTCCTGTCTTGTCTTCACTATACTTCCAGTTTTTTGCCTTTAATTTATCATAAAATTTATCAAACTTAAAAAATGCATAGTCACCTTCTATTAATACAGATCCAGTTTTAAATGCAGCATCGCTTGTTGCTTTTGGTCCATTTATTTTTGCATGTATAACATCATGTAATTTTTCTTTTGGTGATGTACCTACAGGTGGCTGTACAACTTTCTGTGTTTGATATAATGTATCCATTACAGTCTGCTCTTCATCGTTTTTAATTAGTGGTGGTAAAAATCCTGCAGCTTTTGATATTGAGTTACGTCTCTTACGTTGATCATTTAGGTGCTCTACATTTTTACAATGTACTGTAGCTGTACCAATACCATCTGGTTTTGTTACATCAAACTCGTACTCTGGTTCTGGGTCTAAATCTATCTTTTTTAAATTTGTTAGTACAGGGTAAGAACCTTTTGATCCTGCCAAGACTCCAAACTTTTTCTTAACACATATACCTTTCTTACAGTTTTCACTTAGTGGACTTTGTGTACAGGTATAACCCTTGGAACTTCTATTCCATGATTTTACTTTTTGATTTAAAAACTTTTGATCCCACGCGTTTGCATGTACACCTGCAAAATATTTTACTGGTGCATTCATAACTTTTTGTTGCCAGTTGTCTGGATATTTCATCTTAACCATAACGTGATAGTTGTACATAAACCTGTCTTTACCATCAAAGTTTTCGTTACTAGATAGTTTAGATATTGCTGCTAAACATGGTGGACCATCTAAAAATTCTTCGTCAACACCCTGCATACTTTTGTGTTCAATCTCTTCTGTAATTTCTTTCAGTCTTTCTTTAGTAATCAGGTTTACACTAATCACTTTCATGAATTGTTCTAGTGTAAATGGTGTACCATCTACGTTTAAAGCTTTACGCTCCTCCCCGAAGTACGGTAGATTTATAAATTGTCCTGGTCGTAGTTGACCTGTTTCACTATCTTTTGTTAGCTGTGTTTGTTTTGGAAATATTTCTGTATCTTGTTTGAGTCCAAACAGAGATAATAAATTTGTAAGAAAAGATTTTACAGTTTTAGAATCTGTAAAGGTATCCAGAAATAAAAATAAATGTAGACCACCACTCTTAGATTCTACTGGTAGTAAGGGTAATTCGTATTGTTGTATTATATTTATGTAATCTTTTTTATTAAAGTTAGCATAATCTTTTGGATCTATATCTATG
>VTLG01007179.1_pt1 | contig 17491 bp, 8 predicted proteins | sample 4694571 | NCBI WGS metagenome assembly VTLG01 (sample SAMN12604809, study PRJNA352737) | marine metagenome | biome: ENVO:00000447; feature: ENVO:00000209|ENVO:00000569|ENVO:01000036; material: ENVO:00002151; isolation source: viral sequences binned using virsorter ... | reverse complement strand
CGAGAATAGCTGTGGACTTATCTTCCAGAAGGAAGCTGCAGGTGTTGTTGAAGCAATCGGACCTCAAGTACAAGTAACTTCAGGTGACGTTTCCGTGATTTATCAGGGTGATGTTATCCTTGGACGCTTGGCAATGGGCGCCGACTATCTAAACCCAGCTGCTGCTGTGGAACTGTACGCTGGTACAGGAACCGCACCTGCTGCATGGTAACTTATTAGGGGGGTATCACTACCTCCCTTTTTTTCTTTACAAAAATTTATACCTATGGCTACCCCTAATACAACTGATCTCGATACCGAACTATCCGCAGTCAATTCAATACTGGGTGCCATCGGTCAAGCACCCATCACATCATTAAATTTTCAGAACCCTGAAGTTTCGCTAGTCTATAATCTATTGAAGGATTGTAATATAGATGTACAAAGCGAAGGATGGACATTTAATAAAGAAGAGCATGTGAAGTATAGTCCTGACTCAAATAAGAATGTAAAGTTACCACCAAACGTATTACAGTTCTCACTACATGATGGACTTGATAATAAAACACAACGATTGATTATACGAAACGGTAAAGTATATGATAAAGTAGATCACACTGATGAATTTACAGCTGACTTAAGTTTAGATGTGATATGGTTATATAAGTTTGATGAATTACCCTCAGTATTTAAAAGATATATTATTTACTGTGCATCTACTAGAGCAGCTACTCAACTTGTAGCTAATCCTCAATTAGTACAACTACTACAAAGTAAAGAAGCTTATGGAAGAGCAGCTTGCTTAGAGTATGAATGCAATCAAACTGATCCTTCTTTCTTTGGTCTTACAGATGAACAAAGATATACATCCTTCATTCCTTTAGATGCTTTAAGACGCTAATGGCTAGTATTACACAGACAATTCCACAATATACATCAGGTTTATCAGAACAACCAGATCATTTAAAGAACCCAGGTCAAGTTTCGGATGCTTTGAATGTAGTGCCAGAGGTAACAACTGGTTTAGTGAAGAGGCCTGGTAGTAAATATATTAAAACTCTTGACAGTGGTGATGCTCCTACTGATAAAGAGGTTACTTGGTTTCATTATTACAGAGATCAAAATGAACACTACCTTGGACAAATAACTAAGTCTACAGAACCAAGACCTACAGCATACACACCTGAGATTAAGATGTGGGATATTAAAACTGGTACACCAAGGTCAGTTGAAATTGCTACATCTAGAAACTACTTACGTCACTATAGTGATGAAAGTTTAAAGTTCATGACTATCAATGATATAACATATATTATTAATAGTAATGAAACAGTTGCTATGGATACTACGAGTAAGAGTACTACTCGTCCAGATCGCTATGCAGCTTTTGTTGAGTTAAAAAAGACTGCTAATGCTAGGCAGTACTCTTTAAATCTATATGATACCGTTGTTGATGATTCTGGCAACGTTTTAGCAGAAGGTATTCAAACTGCTACTAGAATTAAAGCAGTTAAATACACTACACCGACTGCTGCTAATATAGAAGATAGAGTATTCCCTTATCATACACCATTACCAGATGAAGGGTCTGATGCTAACGTAGATGCACGTCCTAAAATGGATACAGGTAGTGCAAATACAGGAACAACAGGTCTTACAGCAAATATTATCTCATTAGTCAATGATCCTACTTGTCCTGACATAGGTACACAGGTATTTGCACTTAATAGTTACGAAAATAACCCACAAATTAAAAAGGTGTACGGCACAGGGGACATGACTAATCCTCTCTATGACAGTTCGTTTGGAACTAGCACACAGAATGGTGTGTCTTACACTAATAACTGGAAGACAGATCATGGAAGAGGTCCAGGTGGTGCTGGTTTTATGCCTCTTAATTTAGTATGGCGTTGGACAACTAAAGGTGTTAGTGGTAGAAGATCAGATAAATTAGCTTCTGAGAATACTGTAAAAAAGACTGATTACCATTGTACTTATGACTATGATGTTGAATTATTATTTGGTGGTGAAGGTTGGTATGTAGGTGATAAAATTGAGTTTACAATGCCATCTCGTTTTGCAGGTGCTCAAGATGTAACTTATCAAATTGAAATTGAAGAGATTGAGACAGCTGCAACTCATACTACTTTGACAGAGAGTGTAGATACGTCCAAGACAGGCAAAGATGGAGATATCAGGCCTTCTCCTACTGCATTTGATGCACACACTGCTATAACTGCAGGTAGTATACTTGGAGGTATCGAACAAAAGATAGATGCTCTATCTCCACCTTATGGGTTTTCAACTACTGTTATAGGTAGTGGTATCTATATATCACGGACTAGAGCATTTAATATCGAAACTTCTGAGAATGATTTAATGAACATCATGACTGATGAAGTTAATGATGTAGGTAAATTACCAACTCAATGTAAACATGGTTATATAGTTAAAATTGCTAATAGTGATGCTGATGAAGATGACTATTACATGAGGTTTGAGGGAGCCAATGGTATAGATGGTAATGGAGCTTGGAGAGAATGTGCTTCACCTGGTGATGATAACTCAGGTATTGAAAATGCTTTCGATGCTACTACTATGCCACTGCAATTACTAAGGAAAGCAGATGGTAACTTTAAACTTCAAGCTGTTGACTGGGGTAAGAGAGAGGTAGGAGATGAGAATACAAACTCTATACCTAGTTTTGTAGGCAATACAATTAATAATGCTGCTTACTGGAGGAATAGGATTGTCTTCTTAAGTTCTAATAATGTTATTACATCCCAACCTGGTGATGATAATGTAACATCCCCTACATTTTGGGGTAAGACTGCATTAACTGTATCACCAGAAGATGTTATTGATCTATCTGCTTCTTCTTCTACACCATCTAAATTGACTAGTGCATTAGAAGTAAGTGCAGGTTTGTTATTGTTCAGTGAGAATCAACAATTCTTAATGACATCTGAAGCTGAAATATTAAATCCAGAGACAGCACAAGTTAAAGTTATATCTACGTATAATTATAATACTAATATAGCTCCGTTTTCATTAGGAACTACTGCAGGTTTCTTAGATAATGCGGGTTCCAAAAGTCGCTTCTTTGAGATGACTAATATTCAAAGAGGATTTGAACCTGATATCATAGAACAAAGTGTTGTTATACCTAGCTTATTACCAAAGGATTTAGATTTAGTAACTAATTCGAGGGAAAATAATTATATATTCTTTGCAAAGCAGAACACTGATGAAGTATTAGGTTACCGTTATTTTAATAGTGGTGAAAAACGTATTCAATCTGCATGGTTTAAGTGGAAACTACACAAAACTATTAAATACCAGTGTGTAATTGATGATAAGTTTTATGTTGTTCTAGCTAATAATAATTTAGTTGCTTTTGATTTACGTTCTGCTGATAGTACTGCAAATATAGATGTCACTATAGATAGCTTTAATCCTAATGGAGTTGATTATCATATTCATTTGGATAATCATACAGAGATACCTAAAGAAGAGTTTACTTATGTACCTTCTCTGAATCATACTATAGTTAATGTAGGATCTTACGGTTTAGATGGTGATAAAAAAGTGGCAGTCATTGACGACACACCTAATGATTCGCAGTACAGTGATTTCGGTAGATATATTGAAGTTGATGTGGTTAATAATACTGCAACCTTACCTGGTGATTGGAGTTATCATGACTTATATGTTGGGTATAACTTTGATATGCAAGTAAAGTTTCCAACTATTTATCCTAGTAGCACTAAAGGTACTGGCACATTCTCAGATATCAACGCTTCTCTATTAATACATAGACTTAAATTATCATTAGGTGAAGTTGGTGTCTATGAAACAACTATTAAACGAAAGGGTTATGATGATTATACAGAGTTATTTGAATCCTCTATACCAGATTTATTCTCATCTAACACATCACCATGGTTGAATCAGAAGATACATACTATACCTACTTATGCTCGTAATACAATATTGTCAGTATATTTAAAATCAACTCACCCATCTCCTGCTACCTTATACTCTATGAGTTGGGAAGGGGATTATAGCACTAAATTTTATCAACGTGCCTAAATACATTCACCCAATTACATTGGAGGCTGCCATTGAGGTGGCCTCTAACTTATGTCCTGATGACCGGAGAGAGGTCGAAGAAGGTCATGGACACAATCCTGTAGAGGTTCTTACTCTCGCTGCTAAAAACTTATCTTGTGTATACTTCACGGTGCCTAACGGCAAGACTGCCGGTATGGCAGGTGTTAATGAGGATGGAGCTATCTGGATGTTATGTACACCAGCTATCTATGATTATCCTGTCACCTTTGCCAGAGAAGCTAAAAGATTTGTTGATAGACAAGAGCATAAACTATTATGGAATATCGTTGATAAAAGAAACAAGGTCCATTTAAAACTACTAAGATTCTTAGGGTTTAAATTCCTACGGGAGTTTCCTTATGGACCTAACCAATTAACATTTATTGAATTTGCCAAATGTGCGATCCCGTAATCGGCGCAGTCATAGGTGGAGGCCAAGCAGCTCTAGGAGTGATTGGCCAAAACAAAGCACTTGCTGCCAGAAATAGAAATAGAGCTAGACTCTTTGAATATGACAAAGTAAGAATCCACGGAGAACATCTCTCTAATATAACTAGTTACTACCTAAGAGGAGCAGACGCTGAGTTATCTTGGGATGAGAATATGATTGCTGCTAGTCAAAAAGTTGATGAACAGCAAGTAATAGTAAATCAAAAAATAGCTCAAAGTTTAAGACAAACTGAGTCTGATTATGTTAAGATGATAAGTGATCCACGGATTGCTAAGAGTCTTGCCCGATCAGGTAAGTCAGCTCGACGTGTAGCCAGTGCATTCAAAGCAGCTGAAGGTAGAGCTAAGGCTGCAAGGGCTGGTGATATAGACGATCAAGTAGATAGATCACTCGGTGTCTTAGAAGGCATAGCAAATTGGCGACGCCGGGCTGATCGAGAAGCTACTATGAAAATAGGAATGCAACCACAACGTGCACCTGACCCGCCTAAACCTGTGTTTGAAAAGGGTCCAAGTTTATTTAGTTCACTTATGAAAGTTGCAGTCGGGGCTGCTCAAGGATATCTTATGGGACAAGATCTTAAAGACGCAGGCTTCCTTCAAGGTAAAGGTGGTGGTTTAGTTGCTAAAAAAGCCGCTAGCTCTGCAGCTACAGAAACAGCGAAACATGCAGCAGCTGCAAACACTCAGTGGATAAGTACTGGTGCTGGTCAAGGATTTTGGCATACAGTACCGCAAAATATTTTAAGCACAAGTGTAACAGCACAAACTCCACTTACAGCTTCATCTGCGTTGACAACTACAGGTATACTAAGTGCAAATGCTCTCGCAGAAATAGATTATTATACCAGAACAGCGTACAGACCAGAAAATCCTATAGAAGATACAAGTTCATGGGCGGGGAGTAAATAATGACTTTAGCATCTTTACAAGATAGAAGAAGACAAGAACAAGCCCTTGGTATGCAGAGAGAGTCTGCATGGGTTGGTATGAACTTAGATATGGATTCTAAGAATGCTGCTAATAATACTGGTACTGATATAGCTGCAGCTTTTCAATCATTAGAACAGATAATACCAGCTGCAAAACAGTTTAAAGCAAATCAAGATGCACGTGCACTCTATATTCAACGTATTTCAGAATTACAGGCTAAACCAAAATATAGTAGATTAACACTAGAAAAACTTGAAGAAACATATGGTGAAGATCCACGCTATGAAACTTATTTAAATAGTTACAAAGATCAAGTTGCAGCTCGTGAAGCTGGTTTCAGGTATTCTCTTTCTAAAGCTTTAAACACAAGCAAAAATAACTTACTCAACAGAAATGATTTAGAAAAATATACTAAACAAAAGCTAAGTGCATTAGCTCCTTATATTGAAGGAATATTTGCATCTGGTATACCTTTAATAGATAAAGATACTGGTAAGATCATTGAACTTAGTAATTCAAATCTGACGGAACAAGAACTGAGTTCTGTTATACAAACTCTTTCTCATGAATATTTTTATGATGCAAGGTTCTTTGATGAAAATGGTAAAGGTGGACCAACCGATAACTTTTTACACGAACTTAAATTCGGTGAAAAGCTGAATGAAGCACAGAGTAAAATATTAGAAGATAGAGTTAGAATAGCAGATCAAGCAGATCAAGCAGACACTAAGAATGCTGTAGGTGATCTTATTTCAGCTGGGTTTGATGATAGATCTGATTTAAATGTTGATTTGCTTCTTAATATGGAGCTAAGCCTTGATGAAAATCAAGATAAAGGTATACCTAGTTATTCTAAAGCTTGGGATGCTTTATTTAAAAGGGTTGAAGATTATTCAGAACATTCTACAAATGCAGCTCTCTATTTATTAGATCAATTAGCATCACATCCTCGTGCAGGAAAGGCACGTATAGAATCAGCAAGAGTTAAGGTGTACAAAAAAACAGAGGATGCTATTACTGCTGCTAAAATAGCAGAAGGTATTCAAAAAGAGTTGATAAATCTTCAGTATTTAAAAGGCAGTATATCTTCTGAAGATTTAGCAGCAGGTGATGGTAATGTAACGGACTGGAATCCAACCGGTATTAGATTTAATGCTATGTCTATGATTGGTGAAAAGACAATGGCTGGATTTGGTGGGGATGAGGATTATATAAAACACTTAAGAGTTGATGCAAAGGATCCTAATACCCCATTAATAAATCCAGACTCTATACAAGCTATAGCACTGCCTGACAATGTTCAAGAGGTAATTCAGGAGTTATGGAATAATGGTAATACATACGCTTCTCGTTTGAATGACGAAAATAAACATGTTTATGATGCAACTATAAAGAAAATAAATACAAGGATTGCTGAAGCTTTTCCTAGCTGGGGGAAAAATTACCAAGTAGGTTATCAGGTTCAGGAGATGCAAGAAGCTGCAGTGTTAGACTTTGAGCAATTAACACGTAACTTGATTTCAGAGAGGATACCAGTACAAGCTGCAATGAAGCAAGCTTGGGATATAGTAAAAGATAATCTAAAAAATGTTACCGATGAACAGAGTGCAAGAAAGAATGAGTATTTTATTTTAGGCAATTCACCTTACGATAACACAACATTAGGTAAAAGATTTGCAGTTGGAGATTTCCTTGAAGCTAATATAGATAAGATAGGTGACACTGAAGCTCTGAAAAAGGCTGAAGGTTATGATGTCTTTAAATTAGCACTTAATAGTTTGCCTCAACAAGAGCTGAGAGATCTGGAAAATTTTGCTGCAGGTAATTTTTCTAACGTGAGTAAGTTATCTCCAAGTATGGAACTTTTATATGGACAAACTGGCGGGAAGAAAATTCTTTTTAAAGATCTTTTAAGAAATCCAAAAGCTATTGCTAATTCAAATAGACAGATATGGGCTAAGTCTATATTAGCTGCATCAGGTGCTTATGATGAACCTGAACAACCTGTATCAGCCGACGTTTCTGAACCTAGTCAAGCTCAGTTTGAGAAAGGTATTGCTGAGATTCAGGAACTTTGTAGAAAGAATCCACATATAAAGAATGCTGGTAGAATATTTATAAACAAGCTTATGTTTTATAACCAAGATCCTACAAGTAAGACTAAAAAGCTTGATTTACTGGAACACGCTATAAAATGTGGTGCTGATCCTAAACTCCTCAATTTTATATAATTATGGCAGACTTAAAAGCCGTTCAGGAGTTTGTTAACTCTAGAGAATCGGCACGATTAGATAGTAAAGAGTTTGAAAGACAACTTCTTGAATTGTATAAAGGACCAACACCCCCAACACCCTTAGAAGATTATCCCTCTGGACCTGATGCACCCGATGCTGGTGATGCGATGGATGGTGGAGGTGTCTTACCTCAAGCACAACCCCAAGAAGCTATTAGAAAAGGTCCAACAGAAGGTGTTGGTGTAGAGAACGCACTTGAAAAGAAAATTCTATCAGGTTGGCGCTTACCAGAAGATGATAGCGACCCTTACTTTAGAGGGATGCGTGGTCATGAAATAGCAGACATGCGTAAAGCGCAGAGGATTGTTCTTGGTGAAGAAGAAATTAACCCTAATGAAGAAGAAGGTGCCAAAGCTCTAGCTAAAGGTGTTGAAACTACACTAAACTCTTTATGGGGTATAAAAGATTTACCAGCAAGACTAAGTGGTGAAGAAGTATCAGATAGACCTTTTTCAGAAGCTTTTGATATAGACCCAATTGTACTTGACACAAAGTGGGGACCATTCCTAGAAGCTACTGTACACTATGGTAGTTTAGGTATAGGTATTATGGGTGCTATCGCAGCATCTCCATTCACTTTACCTACAATAGGTGGAGGAGCAAGTGTCTTAAGTAAAGTTGGTACAGGTATTTTACAAGGTTCTATTATTGGTGTAGGTCAAGATGCTATATCAATACGTTCTCATGAACAGAATGCTTCAAGAATGCTCATTGATCGATGGCCTGGGTTTGAAAAAATAGTTGGACCTTTAGCTACTAAAGATACTGATTCACCAACATGGATTTATCTTAAGAATATTTTAGAAGGACTTGGATTTGAAGCGGTCCTTGGTGGATCAGTAGAATTATTAGGACAAGGACTTAGTAAAGCAAAGAGAGCTAGAGCTGGAGCTAAGAATAAAACGAATGTTTTAACTGACTTAGAAGATGTATTCAAACAGGCAGAAGCTAAAGGTAAGGCTGAGTTTGATGAACAAGATCAGTTTATTAGGAAAGTAATAGGTGGTGAAATAGTTGACCTTGAAGGAATGCCGCCTTCTCCTTACCTTGGAACTAGAGGTCATAAAGATCCAGGGAAGACAGATTCCTGGCAAGGCAGTCCATTAGCAAGATCAACACCATATGATAACTTTAACAATTTAAATAAAATCGATGCAGAAGAACCTTATGGTTCTGTTGCTTCTATATTTAGTTCTTTAGAATATGAAAATGCAGCTACTGATGGTGTCTTTAAAAACTTAATTGGTAAAGTTAAAAAAGGTTTAATAGAAGACCAACGATTTAAAGATATACTGGCTTCTGCTAAGAAAACAGGCAAATCAACTTATGCAACTTTTAGAAAATCTTTTGATAGATATGCTGAATTATCAGGACTTGATTTTAAACATCCTAAAGCTGATTGGGAAGAATTCTTTAAGAAAACAGGTTTAAGTGTAGAAGATGTACTTACCTATGAGACTGTTATTAACTCTACTTTTAAAACTGTACGTGATTTAGCTAATGCAGCTAAAGAAGTTAAGAGAATGAATGGTGATATATTTGCAGTAGATGGACCTATGAAATCTATAGCAGATAGATTAGTAGCTGGATTTGATCTTTTAAATTATAACCGTCTTGTAGTTAGAAGTAATGTCAAGAATGCTGACAAAGCAATGTTCAGTATTCATAGAGAATCATTAGAAGGTATTGATCTTCTTATGAACTTCCTTGATAGAGAAGCTCCTGAAGAACTGGTAGATCAAGTACTTAAATTCTTATCTACATCCCATAGGTCAGGTAAGATGGCTGACTTTGATAATTGGATGAGACAAAAGATGACAGGTGGTGATATGCTACCTGGTAGGAACAAGCAAGGCGCTTTGATGGATGAGATAGATCAGTTACAGATTAACAGTTTCTTCGGTCCTAAGACCTTACAAAGGGCTCTATGGGGTACTGGTTTTAACTCATATTTAAATCAATTCAATGATGTATTAGGTGCTGCTTTAAGGTATCCTATCACTAGAGATACTAAACAGTTCAAAGCACAGTTTGCATCTCTCATGTCTATGATTGATTTCATACCTGATGCATTTAGAATCTTCAAAGGTAACTTAGGTGAAGCCTTTAAAAAAGGTGCTGACATCGATACTCGTTTTACACAGTATGGAAGACGGCATAATATTGATGAAGGTTATGAACAGTGGTTAGAATTTAACGGTAGTGAATCAGATAAGATTGTATGGAATATGTGGAAAGTAGCTCATAACCTTAATGGTGATACTAATGTTGGTAGAGCAGCTTCTGGTATCAGTAGAGCTATGGATGCTGGTGATAAAACATTTAATGAATTAGTACGTCATAAGCGTGTTAAAGAGATAGCAATGCGTGATTCATTAATATCTCAAGAGAAAGGTGATATAGCAGAAATAACTCCAGAAGTATTAGACGCAGCAGGTCAATTATATGAGCAGAAATTCTATAATGAATTTGGTGATCTAGATCTAACTAAAGAAGCTTTTACTAATAATGAGTTTCTTGAAGTAACTTATCGTACTGAATTAGAAGGAGCGGCTAAAGCTTTCTCATCATTCATAGAACAAATACCTTATATTAAACCTTGGTATAGATTTGTAAGATCTGGTGTAAATGGTCTTAAAGTTAAGACACAGAATATGCCAATAATTGCTGGTCTGCTTAAAAAGGAAAGAGATATATTCTTTGCTAATCCTAATAATTTAGCTTCAGTTAAAAAGTATGGTATTAACGATGCTTGGGATCTTGAAAGAATGAAAGGTAGGCAGTTTGCTAGACAAGCTATGGGATTTGGACTTGTTTATATAGCAGGTCAGAAATGGTTAGGTGGTGGCCTTTGGGGTAACGGTCCTAACAACCAACAAATGAGGAATGTGTTTAGAGATACAGAAGGTGAACCCAATAGTATTGAGATAGGTGGTAAACGTGTATCCTTAGATCTCTTTGAACCATTTGATTTACTATTAAAAGGTGTAGCTGATATTGGAGAGAATATGGCATTGATGGGTCCAGAATGGGCTGAAGGTAAACTTCAAGCATATGCCATTGCTACAGCATTCTCAGAAGCTGCAACAGATGAAACATTTTTATCAGCAGTAGGTGATATGGCTGATTTAATGAGAGGTGAGCCAGGTAGTCTGAATAGATTTGCAACTAACTTATCTAATTTTGTACCGTTTGGTGGTTGGAGAAGATGGGCTGGTGATGTTCTAGGTGATGCTTATCGTGAAATTAATTCTTCTATTTGGAATGAAAGAGGTTTACTTGAATCTGGACCTATACAGGCAGTTAGGAAAGCAAACTTACTAAGTGAAAAAATAGCTGCTGAACCTTTATATCCTAAATATAATATATTAAATGGTGAGCCTTTTAAAAAGACTAACCCTATTGGTGCATTCTGGCGAGCTACCGCTATGGTAGGTATAGAACCTGGTGCAAGTCCAGGTCAGAAATTACTATGGCGTAGTAACTATGATTTACGTGTTTCTACATGGACTTCACCGGCTCCTGATAGTATATCTTTAAAAGATGAAGCGAAATTAAGAAGTGAATTTGGAAAGCAAATAGGTTTAGCTAAAGGTCCAGATGGTTTGAATTTAGAAGATTGGTTGAATAAACAAGCGGAGGATCCACGTATCATAGCTTCTGTTAATGAAATGATTGAAGATCGTAAGAAAGGTGTTTATGATATAGACCCTATGAAATCTTACTATCATAATAGAATTATTAGAGATCGATTCAATTTACACCGTAATATAGGTTGGGCTGAAGTCAGACGTATGCCTGAAGCTCAGTTATTAATTCAGAAACGTCTTGAATTAGAGAGACGTCAAAACCTTAAACTTAGAAAAACAGCTACACAAGAACTACCCATTCTACAGAATAAATAAATTATGGCAATAACAACAGTACCTGATACTCAGGAATTATTCGACGGAACGGGTAGTAAAACAGCCTTCTCGTTTGCGTTCGTAAACTCATTTGAAGAAGATGATGTATTTGTATACGTATGGAATGCAACTACATCTCAATGGGATAAAAAGGAACTAACTACTGATTACACTCAAAGTGGTTCTAATATAACATTTGTTACCGCACCAGCTTCTGGTACAAAGAATGTTATGATTTGTCGTAAGACAGATATTGTAGATCCTAAACATGATTACCAACCTGGTAGCTCCATTAGAGCACAGGATTTAGATAATAACCAACGACAAGTAATACAGAAACTACAAGAATTAGAGCACGGAACTTTAACTAATGTAAACCCTACACTTCAAGGTAACTTAGAACTTAATAATTTTAATATTACTCAGGGTGGGGATGCTATAAGTACTATGCATACAGGAGATGATCCTCCTGCTAATCCTGTTAATGGTTCACGTTGGTTTGAAACATGTTCTGGTAGAACTTATATTTACTATACAGACTCTGACTCATCAGCTTGGGTAGATACAACACCTACATATGTACAGGTAGGTACTAGTGATGAAGCTGTGCCTAAAGCAGGTGGTACAATGACAGGGTTCCTTACTCTTCATTCAAACCCTACTTCTAACTTACATGCTGCTACTAAACAGTATGTAGATGGAGTAACAGGATTATCCGATGGTGATAAAGGAGATATTACTGTAGCAAATAGTGGAGCTAGTTGGACTATAGAGGATAATGCTGTAGATGCTGCAGCTATTGCAGATAACGCAGTAGGTCTATCTCAATTAGATGGTATAGCTAGAGGTAAGATTATATATGGTGATGCTAGTGGTAATCCTGCAGTATTAGCACCAGGTGGTAGTGGACAAGTACTTAAATCAGATGGCACAGATATCTCATGGGGTGCTGTATCTGGTTCTGGTACTGTAACAGCTATTACACCTGGTACTGGTATATTACATGGTTCAGGTTCTTCTAATATAACCTCAACTGGTACACTTAATGTAGATGTTGGAACGACAGCTAACAAAGTATTACAATTAGACGGTAATGCTAAGATACCTGCTGTTGATGGTTCTCAACTAACTAACGTAAGTACAACAGTCTCAGATAATGCTGTCACATTAGCTAAATTAGAGCATGGTACTGAAGGTGATATATTATATTATGCTGCTTCTGGTACACCAACACGATTAGCAAAAGGTACAGCTGGTAAAGTTCTAGCTATGAATTCAGGAGCTACAGCACCTGAGTGGGCTGCTAGTGCTGGTAACTTTAAACTTGGTGATGAGATAACTTTAAGTCCTGACCAAACTATTTCACGTAGCGTTACTAAACGTATGGGTGAGTGGATAAAGATACAAGACTTTACAGCAGATGATGGTTCTAGTGTTATAACTAAAGGACTTAGTGCTACCAATGCTCAGATTACTAAGAATACAGAAGCTTTCCAGAATGCTTTAGACACTGGTAATATTATTCATGTACCAGGTGGTAAGTGGTTAATTAATGATACCCTTACTATCAATAAAACTGGTTGTGGATTGATTGGTGATGGTAAAGCAAGTACTGAAATTATATTAATTGTAGCTGATAACACAGCTGCACCTAAGTCAGCTATTAAGATTCAATCTACAGGATCAGCTGCGGTTGAGTTTTGTGTACTTGAAAATCTTTACATTAAACGTGAAGTTGCAACAGATACAACTAGTGGGAATGTTCCTGCTGCAGTAGCTACAGAACCTGTATGGCCTACAAACTCACCAACAACTAATTATGCTGGTGTAGCCTTAGATGGTAGTAACTGGTCTGGTACTGCTGGTGGTGTAAATAGAGCTCGTATAAATAACCTACGTATTTCTGGTTTCGTAACTGGTATAGCTGCAACTCAAGTAGTAGATACTAAAATTTCTAAATGCTATGTACATCAACCAATTGTATATAGTTCTACTAGTTATAATGGTTATCATATTGGATATCATTTTATAGGTGATGTAGCTTCAGCTGGTGGTATGTCACCATTTGCTAGTACTGTATTGACTGAATGTTCTGCTGATATGAGTGGAACTAAGAATTATACTTGGAGTTCTTCTAATAATTTCTTATCATTTGGTTTCTTCTTGGATGGAGATGATCTTAGAGATATAAGTTTCTATGGTTGTGAGACAGTTCATGCAGAAAATGGATGGAAACTACAGACAACTAATAACGATGATAACTGGAATATCAGGATAAATGATTCTATTAATGATGCTTTTAAAGGCAATGCTATTAGGATTAACGCCTTAAATGGTACAGGTGCTGTTAGTATTAATGGAGGATATGGAGTAGGTAAAGCTGGAGCTGGAGCTGCAGTTCATATTAAAAACAGCAATGGTATTACTGTCTCTAACTATCAATTCTTAGGCTTATCTAATGATGATTCGGACTTAGATATAGGTATAACTTTAGAAACTTCTACATCTTGTTCTATTACTGGTAATAGATTCTTAAATTGTAGGGATGCTATATATCTCAATAACTCTAGTTATAATGCAATTACTAGTAATGTTATAAGTGCTAAAGGAATTACCACTGGTACAGCTAATACTGCTGTTACATTAGATAAAGCGATACACTTATTTGGCAGTTCATCCTATAATACTATTACAGCTAATACAATTAGAGGTTTAGGTACAGGTACTAACGATCAATATGACTATGGTATAGTCTTTGATGGATCAAACGTTACTAATAATGTAGGATATGGTAATAGACATGAAGCTAGTACCATACAATATGATACAATTAATCATATTAATAGTGCTTCAACCACAACTAATACGTTAGATGCTGGTGGAAGTTCATCATCTTCTGGTGATAATAACTTCCCAATCACTGGAAGTAATATAACAAACGGTGCAAATGATATGATTTATCAACCATCTGATAATCATATTGCATTAAAAACAAATAATTTTGATAGGATTTATCAATATAATGTATATACTTTAATTGGTGGTTATCATACTTCACCTTGGGCACAGTATAATGAACGAGTTCAGATAGATGGAGATTCCGTTGGTGGTATAGGAATTACAGGTGATAGTACAGGTGGTCAAACTCGTATGTCTTTTTATAATCCTAATGGAAGAGTAGGTTATATAAGTACAAATGGTAGTTCTACATCTTATAATCAATCTTCTGATTATAGACTAAAAGAAAATCAAGTCCCAATTGTTGGTGCTTTAGCGAGATTACTTCAGTTAAAACCTTATACGTTTAATTGGATAGCTGATCCTAAAACAAAAGTAACTGGGTTCTTTGCTCATGAAATTCAAGAAGTTTTACCAGAAGCAGTTGATGGTGAAAAAGATGGTGAAGATATGCAAGCAGTTGACTATTCTAAAGTTGTTCCATTACTAACTGCAGCTGTACAGGAACTAACAGCTCGTGTTAATGCACTGGAGAGTAACTAACTATGACACTTAATTTTCCAAGTTCACCTAATACAGGTGACGTACATAATGCCGCTAATGGCTTAAAATATACATATGATGGAGTTAAGTGGACCAGTCAAGGTGCTTACTCTACAGGTGCTATTGCACCACAAAAGCTAGATAGTATAGCTAGTAGCTTTAATGGTACTTTAAAGACCTTTGATCTTAAATCAGGTGGTACTACAGTTAATGCTCATAGTGCTGAATCAGTGCTTATTAGTATTGCTGGTGTAGTTAAAGAACCTACAACAGATTATACAGTTGATGTAGCAGCAGGTACTATTACCTTCACTTCTGCACCAACTAATGGTCAAGCATTCTGGGGTGTAGTATACTCCAGACTGCCTATTGACCTTCAGACTAACCTGGCTAAAACAGGTGGTACTATGACTGGAGTCATTACATTTGACTCTTCTCAAACCTTTGATGCTACTAAATTAACTGGTACTAATACACCTTCAGATAATACTGTTACATCGGCAAAGATATCCGATGGAACTATAGTTTCTGGAGATATAGCTACTGGTACTTTAGATGGTAGATACTATACTGAAACAGAACTAGACGCAGGTCAATTAGATAATAGATATTATACAGAAACAGAACTAGATGCTAATTTCTATAAACTAGGAAGTATAGCAGAGATACAATCTGGTGAAGCTTGGTCTGCTGCAGATAATAAAATAGCTACAACATCAGCTATCGATGCACGTATAACAGATTTAGTTGATGACGTTGGCGGCTTTGTCCCTATTGCAAATGAAACCTCTTTCCCAGCTGCTAACCCGGATGTTAATAATGGCACTGGTACTCTGGTTAGTGTTAAAGAATTCGCTAGTTCCCACACACCGAGCGGTGGTACAGTTACCATCGCCAACGGAGCGGGATCAGGAAATACAGTCACAATTACCGGATGTGGTAGTACCGTACTCTCAGCAGGGTATGGTGGTATTGTAGAGACAACAACTACATTACATACATATACATTCCATAGACTTACACCTAAAGCTACTGAAGTAACTACGGTTGCTGGTAATACTACCAATATTAATACAGTAGCTGGTAACAATACAAATATAAATACAGTTGCAGGTATTAGTGCTAATGTTACTACGGTAGCAGGTATTAGCTCTAATGTGACATCCGTCGCTGGCAACTCTTCGAATATTAATACTGTTGCTACTAATATAGGTGATGTTAATACATATGCAGATCAATATCAAGTTGCAACTTCTGCTCCATCTACGGATGGAGGTGGTAATGCTTTAGCAGCAGGTGACTTATGGTTTGACTCTTCTTCTAATAAACAGATGAAGGTTCATGATGGTACATCTTTTGCTGCTGTAACACCCACACAATCCGTTCTAAATGATATATCTAATGTTTCTGGACAGTTAACCTATAAAGAGGATTTAGGTAGTATTACAGACTCTCTTACAACAGAGACAGGTAATAACATAAATACTGTTGCTAATAATATAAATACTATTAATAGTTTCTCTGACCAGTATAGAGTAGCATCCTCTGCGCCATCTTCTAGTTTAGATGAAGGTGATCTTTGGTTTGATACAGCTGGTAATGCACTAAAAGTATACAATGGTAGTGCATGGGTTGTAACAGCATCAGCTGGTATGTCTGAATTATCATCAGACACTACGCCTGAATTAGGCGGTCACTTAGACTGCAACGACAAAAACCTCACTGAAGTAGCTACTGTCAGTGGTGATAACTTACAAATTGACTTCGGAACTATAGCATAATGGCAAAACTATTAAAATTAAGAAGAGGTACAACCTCACAGCATAGTAGCTTTACTGGTGCCGAAGGTGAAGTTACCGTAGATACCGATAAGGAAACCCTTGTCGTACACAATGGCAGTTCAGCAGCTGGTTTTCCACTTGCTAGGGAAAGTGCTATAACATCAAAGGCTGACTTAGCATCACCAGATTTTACAACAGATATAACGCTTAAAGCACAAGCTCCTGTTAAATTTGAGGATGACAGTGGTGGTGAGTATGTAGGGCTTAAAGCTCCAACTGGAGTAACAACCTATACAGTTACTCTTCCTGCTACTGCTCCTTCAAATGGACAGGTATTAAAAGCAACAAGTGCTACAGCTTTAGGATGGTCTGCTGATACAGCATTAACACTGATAGATGAAGATGATTTCTCTAGTGATTCAGCTACTGCTGTACCTAGTCAACAATCAACTAAAGCATATATAGCAGCTACTTCTCAACCACTTGATGCTGATTTAACCAGTCTGGCTGGTTGTCAATCAGGTGCAGCTGCAGC
>VTLG01000217.1_pt1 | contig 17493 bp, 15 predicted proteins | sample 4694571 | NCBI WGS metagenome assembly VTLG01 (sample SAMN12604809, study PRJNA352737) | marine metagenome | biome: ENVO:00000447; feature: ENVO:00000209|ENVO:00000569|ENVO:01000036; material: ENVO:00002151; isolation source: viral sequences binned using virsorter ... | reverse complement strand
TCAGGCTGAGAAGGTTTGTGCATTCACAGCTAAGATGTGTTGGACAGAAAAATACGGAAAACGAGAGTGGCTATCCACAGAATGGTCACCTAAACGAGACAATAAAACACTGGGATATGTAAAAGATGCTCCCATGTGTAGAGTCTATGATTTCAACCCAAGTAGTAGAGACCATGTAGCATGGTTATTGAAACGAGACGGTTGGAAACCTACCAAGCTCACACCTACAGGTAAGCCAGTTATTGACGAAACTGTACTAAAAGAGCGTGGTACACCAGAAGCATTACTATTTCTTGATATCCTTACGATTCAAAAGAAACTAGGCATGCTGTCACAAGGAACAAATTCATGGTTGAAGTTGGTCAAGGATGGCAGGCTTCACCACTCCTGCTTTATCGGTGCACAGACGCATCGTATGGCTCACTCGCATCCAAATCTTGCACAGGTTAGTTCCGATGCTGATTGCCGTGAGCTATTTATAACAAAACCTGGATGGAAACTAGTAGATAGTGACCTTGCTGGGATAGAGTTGAGAATGTTTGCACATTATCTAGCCCGTTTTGACGAGGGTAGGTATGCAAAAGTATTACTCAACGGAGATATTCACCAAGAAAACGCAGACAAAATCGGCGTTACTCGCTCCCAAGTTAAGACAATTTCATATGCCTTTCTTTATGGGGCAGGTAATACTAAACTAGGTATGAGCTATGACCCAATGTTATCCGAACGAGAAGCCAAAAAGAAAGGTGCCGATATACGTAAAGCTTATATGGCTGCCATTCCAGGCCTTAAGACTCTTGTTGAGCGTACCAAGGAGGTATCTGCGTCTGGTAAGATCCGTGCCATCGACGGTCGTTATATCAGCGTTGACTCGGGGCATAAGGCATTAAACTATTTACTTCAGTCATCAGCTGGGATTATCGCAAAACGATGGATTTTGATAACCCATGAATGGTTACAAGCACTTAATGTTGAACATGAAAGGTACGCCTTTGTACATGACGAACAGGTAATAGGTGCGCCACCATCATCAGCTGAGGACGTAGCTAGGCTATGTAAATGTTCTGCCTTAGAAGCTGGTGAAGTCTATAAACTTCGACTGCCTATTGAAGCCGATGCAAACATTGGACTAAATTGGGCAGAGGTACACTAATGCTATTAATTGACACCGATTTTTTGGCTTATAAATCAGCTCAAGCTTGCGAGGAAGGTATTGATTTTGGAAATGACGTTATTGTCGCTCAATCTAATTTCAGTAATGTTCTCAAAATATTTGAGCGTGAATTAAAGAAAGTCATGACCGCTATGGATGACTCTGAAGTTATCCTTTATTTTTCTAGTCCTCGAAATTTTAGAAAAGAAATTTTTGACGGATACAAGGGGCATCGAAACCGACGTAAGCCACTGGGCTATAAACGTTTGGTCAATCATTGCCAAGCAAATTACAGAACCGTCCTACGGGAAGGGTTAGAAGCTGACGATGCTCTGGGAATTGATGCGACTGGTAGTTGTCTTGACAACATCACGTCCCTGTTTCCTGACGAAGAGTTCATTATAGTCAGTCCAGATAAAGACATGAGACAGATTCCTGGTATTCTATGGAATATGAGTGATGATGTCGAAGAGATTACAAAAGAAGACGGGGACCGATGGCATCTAATGCAGACGCTAGCAGGTGATCCGACTGATGGATATCCAGGCGCTCCTGGTATAGGACTTAAACGTGCTGCAGACTTACTTGATAAAGCTGAGTCCCCATGGGATGCAGTTTGTAAGGCATTCAAAGATAAAGGCTTATCTGATGAAGAAGCTTTAATGAACGCACGCTTAGCTAAGATACTCCAACACGAGAACTATGATTATGACCGCCAACAGCCAATCTTATGGTCCCCAGTATTATAAACGGGGTACCATAGAAGTCTGGGATTTCATCCGAGACCAAGAACTCAACTACCACCTTGGAAATGCTATCAAGTATATTTGCAGGGCTGGTTATAAAGATGATCCTATAGAGGATCTTAAAAAAGCTATCCACTATCTCACCAACGAATTAGAACATGTCAAACGTCAGGATTTATCCGGATCAATATCATACATTCCTCACGTCTCAAGCGAAGGAGTTTCGGGAGACGTACAACCTAACGAATGGACGTGCTCGGACTAAGACAGCTTATCAAAGGGATTTGATTGTTGAAGAGTTTAAAGAATTTCTTGAGGCTGATGGTTTTCTATTCAGGCATGGGAATAATGTCCAAGCTGAATGCTTAAAAGAATTAGCTGATCTAGTTTATGTATGTTATCAGTACGCTGCTAATATGAATTGGAATCTAGATGAAGCTTTGAACAGAGTACATGAAAGTAATATGTCTAAATTAGATGATGACGGTAAACCTATCTACCGTGAAAAGGATGGGAAGGTTCTTAAAGGACCAAATTATAAACCACCAACCCTTGAAGATTTAGTTTAATGACTGCAAATGTAATCGCTCGGACAGGCCGAGTACAAAACTGGATGGATAATCCTGAAGGTCGCCTTCCTGTCAGCTGCACTGTATTTGTTGTAGAAGATAGTATGGAGGGTCCAGATGGAATCGAAGCTTCATGGAGATACGTCTCGCATGGCCTCCGCTTTGGCGCGGGAGTTGCTGTCCATTTATCTAAACTCCGACCGAAAGGACATGAAAACGGAAAAGGTCTTACGGCTTCTGGCCCAGTATCGTTCGGTAAAATCTATTCAACACTAAATGAAACACTACGACGAGGAGGGGTCTACAAAAATGGCGCTGTGGTTCTTCATCTCGATATTGATCATGATGATATTATCGATTTCGTTCGGGCTCCACGGCACGAACTACCCTGGGTCAAGAGGTGCGTCAACCTTGATCCGAGAAAATGGAAAGACTCATCTGCTGAGGTAAAAGCAGCAATCTTATATGGAATCAAATCAGGAGACATCTGGCTCAACAAAATTAGACACGACAAAAACGGACACCGAATTTACGGGAACGTGTGTCTTGAGGTATATCTGCCCTCACGAGGAACTTGCCTCTTACAACATGTCAATCTCGGTGCCTGTAAAATCGGTACGATCCAAGAGGCTATCTTTACAGGTATGTCCGAGCTGTGCGATCTCCATGGCAGGACAGGCGTTGGAGAATCTGGAGAGTACCTTCCGTCCGAAATCGACAGGCAGGTCGGACTTGGATTCCTTGGACTCGCGAATCTCCTAAGAAGAGAAGGTGTTACATACGCTGACTTTGCTGACGCACTGGAACGTAAGTCAGGAAGTAGCGTAGCTGATAGAATAGTATTAGAATTTCAACAAGGCGTCCAGTTAGCCTCACAAGTAGCGAGAGCTAACAATATGGTTAGAGCATTTGCTATTGCTCCAACCGCATCGTGCTCTTATAGGAGTACAGATTTAGATAATTATACCTGCTGTCCAGAAATTGCACCACCAATAGGCCGGACTGTTGACCGCGATAGCGGTACGTTCGGTGTACATACATACAATTATGGCGATGTTGAGATCGCTTCAGAAGTTGGCTGGGACGTATATAAACGTGTAGCAGACGGCATCATGAGAATACTCAACGGTACGGGACTTCTTCATGGCTACAGCTTTAACTCTTGGAGTGATGTTGTAGAATACGACAATGCGTTCGTCGAGGAGTGGCTGGATTCACCTCAGACCTCCCTATACTATAGTCTACAAGTAATGGGCGACGTGCAGGATAAAAGCAGCCAATACGCTGCGTTAGATGAAGCAGAAGTCGATGATTACTTGCAGGACATTTTAAATGAACCTGTAACCTGTGATTGTCAAGAATGAAAACAACACCATATGATAAATTATTCGCAAGAAAGCGTAAGTGGACACCAGTCCAGACCACTAAAGGTCAGTTACGTCCTGGCTCAGAAGAAGCCATCTACCGTGCTCTCGCAGTACGTTGTTTGGAGCTACCAGTTGGTTCCTTCATTGAGGAAGGTCTTGAAAAGACTGTTCCCGAATCTGCTAGAAAGTTACTAGAATCAAATGTTAAAGATGAAGACAACCATGACCTTGCTCTCGGTTATATCGCCAATGCTCTGGGCACTGACGAAAAGGCCGAGAGAGAAGCAGCTAGACTACGGGACGCATGGGTATCCCACCCTGATCACACCGTCGTTAAAGCTTTGGTAGCAGAACGAGCTTTATTCTTTGTTCTACTACCATTCAATAGATTCAATGGTGATGCGGGTTTAAGGACCGTCTCAGCAGATATCTCAAGGGACGAGCAAATTCATGTTGCAACGAATTCCCTTGTATGTAGTGAGTTAGGACTATCCTGGAGCCAGTCTCTAGATAAGCTTAGAAAAGCTACAATCCATTGGATCATGGAACCTCTAGGTAGAAATACTGAGGACAAATATTTAGACAGAAAATTTTGGACCGATTCTAGCGACCGTCTAATGTATGAAGGCAAAGCACCTGAGCTTTCTGAGACACGTAACGCTAGAATGCCTAGCTTCTTTGAACATGCAAATACAAACCTCCCACAATACGCTTGAGTGGGGACGGATCGAGAAGGTTATCGATGACCTTGACTCGCAGTTTCCAGACAAATTCCCTGACCATACACTCTCCGATAAGGAGATCGCTTTCAGAGCAGGTCAGATTTCTATAATTAGATTACTTAAACAAAACTTATCGGATTAAAACTATGTGCGGCGGAGTAATTAGCTCAATTTTTGGAGGAGGTAGAAGGCAGTCAACACCTAAGCCACCCCCAGTACAGAAGGCCCCAACACCACCACCAGCTCCTCAAGCTGTGATAACACCACCAGCTGAAGCGCCTAAAGCGCCTACTCCTGCTCCTACATCTGAGGATGAGAGCAAGAAGAAAGCAAAAGTAAGTGCTAAGAAAGTACAGAAGAAAGTAAGAGCTAAAGGTACTACACAACTAGCAGCTAAGAAGCCTAAGCAAGGTGGACTTAAGGGTATCAACACACCTCAAGGTGTAAACACAGGAGCAACGGAGACAAACTAAATGCAATACGCACGTCAGAAGTATAATAAATTATCTTCAGACCGTGAACAATTTCTTAATGTTGCATACGATTGTGCAGAGCTAACGATCCCCACACTTTTAATGAGGGATGAGACTACTACTTACACTCGGTTCACAACACCGTGGCAATCAGTAGGAGCTAAAGGAGTTGTAACCTTAGCATCAAAATTAATGCTAGGGTTACTTCCTCCCTCTACTAGTTTCTTTAAACTTCAATTAGATGACTCTAAGTTAGGAGTAGAGATACCACCAGAAGAGAAGAGTGAATTAGATCTAAGCTTTGCTAAGATAGAACGGATGATCATGGAAGCTATCGCAGCTTCGACTGATCGTGTTCAAATATTCTCAGCCATCAAACACTTGGTAGTAACAGGCAATGCTTTGTTATACATGGGCAAAGATGGTATGAAGATGTACCCTATTAATAGGTATGTAGTAGAGAGAGATGGTAACGGTCAGGTATGTGAAATTGTAACCAAGGAAAAAGTCAGTAGAGATTTAATTCCTAACTTACCTATACCTAAAGATAAAATAAGCGCTGTTGATAACGGAAAGTCTACTGGAAGTAAAGACTGTGATGTATTTACTTGTGTCAAGTTAGGTCCGAAAGGATGGTACTGGCATCAAGAGGTTCATGATATTTTAATTCCAGGTAGTGAAGGAAAAGCACCCAAAGATAAAAGCCCGTTCTTACCACTACGTTTTGTAACAGTAGATGGAGAGGACTATGGTAGGTCACGAGTAGAAGAGTTCCTTGGAGATCTTAAATCACTTGAAGCTTTGATGCAAGCACTAGTGGAAGGAAGCGCAGCGGCAGCAAAAGTTGTCTTCACGGTATCCCCAAGCAGTGTTACAAAGCCCGCCAACCTTGCGAACGCAGGTAACGGTGCTATCATACAGGGAAGACCAGATGACGTGGGTGTTATTCAAGTCGGGAAGACTGCTGATTTTCAGACAGCATTCCAGCTTGCAAATGTATTAGAGAAAAGATTATCCGAAGCATTCTTGATACTAAATCCAAGGCAGTCTGAAAGGACTACAGCTGAGGAAGTAAGGATGACTCAGATGGAATTGGAACAGCAGTTAGGTGGGCTATTTAGTTTACTTACAACTGAGTTCTTAATACCATACTTGAATCGTAAGATGCATTCGCTTACTAAGAGTAAACAGATACCTGCCTTACCTAAAGGGTTAGTACGTCCTACTATTGTAGCTGGTATTAATGCGTTAGGTCGTGGTCAAGATCGTGAATCTCTTGTTCAGTTCATCACTACCATAGCACAGACCATGGGTCCAGAAGCACTGCAAAGTTTACTGAATCCTGATGAAGCTATTAAGCGTCTTGCTGCTGCTCAAGGTATTGACGTTCTTAATTTGGTTAAGAGTGTGGAAGAGAAGCAAGCGGATAGAGAACAACAAATGCAAATGCAACAAATGCAATCGCTGACTGACCAAGCTGGGCAATTAGCTGGTACTCCACTCATGGATCCATCTAAGAATCCACAAATGGGAGAAGCTTTAGAACAACTAGCTCCTGCAATGGCAGGTGCTGCACCACCACAATAGTATTATGGCTACAGAAACACAAACAGTCACCTACGATCCAGAGAATGATACTCTAATTGATGAGGCTAATCAAGCCAGAGATGCAGAGACTCTCGCAGTAGGTGAGAAGATGATGGCCGAGCAAGAGAACTTACTTGCCGGAAAATACAAAAGCACTGAGGAACTTGAGAAAGCTTACCTTGAATTACAAAAATCTCAAGGTAGTAAAGAAGAGACTACAGAAACAGAAGAGCAGCAACCTGAGATCAATGCTTACCAGGAAGATGGTAGTATTAATTGGGACACAGCTAAACAACACTACGGGGATCAACTCTCAGCTACATTTGAGAAGGCAGACATTGATCCTTTTAAAATGAATGAGTACTTTGTTAATAACAATGGTACTCTAAGTGATGAGATGTATGAACAGTTAGACGGAGCTGGCTTTTCTAAGAGTGTAGTAGACTCATACTTACAAGGCGTACGCCAAGAGGTAGGTATGGAATCTGCTACACCTGCTCCTAGTCTTAATGAAACTGAAGTCAAAGAGATACATGCAATAGCCGGAGGTGAGGAAGGGTACGATGCTTTAATGAGCTGGGCTACTGACAACTTATCTGATGCTGATGCTGAGAACTTTGATAAAGTAATTGAAACAGGTAACAAAGCAGCTGTAACGTTTGCAGTCAAAGCACTTATGGGACAATACGAAGATGCACAGGGACGAGACCCTACCTTAATACAAGGCAAGCAGTCTACTCCTGATACATACCGAAGCATGGCTGAGGTAGTTAGAGATATGAACAATCCTTTATACGAACAGGACGAAGCGTATCGTGATGATGTTAGACGTAAGTTAGCAGCATCTAATCTGAAGGTCTGATAATGAAGCGGACTGTTTACCACACAACTAAGATTCACAGATTTCAATACCCTAAAGCTGGTCAATCTAAAGACATTCTACACTCATGGATACTTAAACATTCTACCGAATGGGATATCAGCGGATGTGTAGAGGAGAAGTTTAGTTATGTTAAGAAGAAACATAAAGGTGTACGTAAAACAGTAGGCTGGAATGTCTTTGAAAACTACAACCCTCCGTTAGAGTTCAGTGAAGTTATAGGGTTTGCTCATGAGAAAATCTTTAAGCTAAAGAAGGGGTACTATACTCCTGCTTATGGGTTTGATCCTGGAGAACCTATGATGCCACTGATCTTGACAAACGCTTGGGGTCAGTACTATAATAAAGGTGATTATCAAGAGAGTCACAACCATGTACCTAACCACTGGGCATGGACTTACTTTGTCAACACTCCACCAGGCTCATCACCTATGTGTTTTGACAAACCTTCTAAGTTACAGATAAATGTACACGAAGGTTTGCTACTTGTATTCCCTGCATACTTGTGGCATTATGTACCACCGTGTAACTGCGATGGACGTAGTATTATTGTAGGTAACTTTGCCTATGATTTCAGGGGAGAACCTATTTACAATTATTAACCATGGTAGTCCAAAAATTGAATGACAGAAAACTGTATACAAATTATGTCATAAAGGGTGGTAGCGATACCTTTGAACAGTGGAAGAAAAAGAAAAAGAAGAAGAAAAAGAAGTAAGGTATGATAGCGAGCGGCGGCCCGAACTATATCGTCCCCGCCGTCGCACTCACACCGCGTCCGTTCATCTCTTCGGAGACGCATGAAACCGATTCATGGAACGGGGAATCGGTACTGAGGAACAAAATGAAATCCGTAAAAAAGATTCAACTCAAGTATCGCGGTGTGCCTTACTCAAAAACACACTGAATTTACGAAATGAAAACACTAGCTTTAGCTCTAGCCTCCACACTCGTTGCAGTTCCGGCTTCCGCCGGTGGCGTATACGTGAACGTGGAGAACAATGCTTCACTACTGGGGTCGGATTACACGGGATCCGTTACTGACTTCCATGTAGGCTATGAAGGTGGGACTGATAGCTTTGGATATTATGTTCAAGGTGGTCCAGCTGTAGTAGCAACTGATGGGGCAGATTCAGATAACAGACTATCTGGTAAAGTTGGTGCTAACATTGCTGCTACCGAGAAGCTTGACTTCTATGGTGAGCTAGCAGTTATCACTGCTGATCAGGATACTGATAATGATAATGCTTGGGCAACCAAGATCGGAGCTAAGTATAGCTTCTAATGAAGTACCTAGAATCCCCATGGGCTATCCTTGTGTTAGCCTTGGGGTTCATTACCATGATAGAAGTACTGCACATGAATGCACATACTAACTGTCGTGCTGACTGCCCCTGTCCACTTACCAATGATTATTAATGTATTCATTATTTGACTATATGCTTTCGCCACCTATGCGTACTGTTGTAGTCGTATCGGAAAACCAACTAACTGAGCTACGATTAACACAGGTAAATGACGAAATCAAAACCCTTAAAGAGCAGCAAAAAGAACTTGAAGCTGCATATAATCGCAGAAAACAAAATCTATCAGACTCTTTGGCCAGTCTTGAGCAGAGAGCCAAAGAGTTAGCGCCTGCGGTTGAACGATCAATAGCTCCCAAACAGCCACGAGGTAAAAAGATTGTCGCATCAAAATAGTAAAGGTGGTATAGCAAACGTCACCAAATTTTCACCGGATATTAAAGATCCAACTGAAGGTCAGAAAATTGCTAAGGCAGTTGATGACTACATGAATAATGAAACTGAAGAGATAGATATAGAGACTGCTCTAACTACTCTTTAAACAGGTGGGGGGCACCTCAGAGTCGGACCCCCCTCCTATTGGTAAGAGCCCGTACGCGGATACCTCTTGCCGTCATGACGGTGGGAATAGACCACAAACAACGCGCAACAAATTTCAGCTGAGAAAATTAATATAAACTTATTCCATTAACAATGGCACATCAAAATGCTAATGAGCCTCTTGCTGATCTGACGCGGCCTGGTCAATCGAACGCCGCCGGTGATGCAAGAGCGCTATATTTGAAGTTGTTCAGTGGAGAAATGTTCAAAGGGTTCCAGCACAATGCCATCGCACGTGACTTAGTCATGAAGCGTACGCTACGTAATGGAAAATCTTTACAGTTCATCTACACAGGACACACAACGGCTGAGTACCATGTACCTGGCCAGAGCATCTTAGGTAACTCTGACGGTGCTCCCCCAGTAGCAGAGAAAACCATCACGGTTGACGATCTGCTAATCTCAAGTGCCTTCGTCTATGAATTAGATGAGACACTTGCGCATTATGAATTGAGAGGAGAGATTTCCAAGAAGATTGGATATGCTCTAGCTCAAAAGTATGATAGACTAATCTTCCGTAGTATCGCTCGCGGTGCTCGTCAGGCTAGCCCAATCACTAAGGCTAATTATGTAGAACCAGGCGGAACACAAATCCGTGTTGGAGCTTCGGCTAATGCTTCAGACGCATTCGATGCCGGTAACCTAGTGAACGCATTCTATGATGCAGCGGCAGCTCTAGATGAGAAGGGCGTTAGTCAGGAAGGGCGTGTAGGTGTATTGAACCCTCGTCAATATTATGCTTTGATTCAGCAAACTGGAGACAGTGGACTCATTAACCGTGACGTTCAAGGTTCTGCATTGCAGTCTGGTCAAGGTGTAGTAGAGATTGCTGGTATCAAGATCTACAAGTCAATGAACATTCCATTCCTCAGTAAGTACGGTGTGGATTATGGTGGAACTACCGGTGAGACATCACCTGGAAACCTTGGTTCCTTTGTCAATGAGTCTATGGAGAACGCTCGTAACGCAACCGATTGGGACGAAGGTACAGCTGGCGATCAAGCTGGTGAGACTGGAATCCACAACGATTACGGTGCAGCAACAGACTTCTCCAAGTCTTGCGGACTTATCTTCCAGCGTGAAGCTGCAGGTGTTGTTGAAGCAATCGGACCTCAAGTACAAGTTACAAGTGGTGACATATCCGTGGTTTACCAGGGTGATGTTATTCTTGGACGCTTGGCAATGGGCGCCGACTACCTCAACCCTGCTGCTGCTGTTGAGCTTTATGCGACAGCCGCTACAGGAGACGCAGCCTTCTAACTTATATTTTATTAACCAACATATACGGGGATCTTCGGATCCCCTTTTTTATTATGCCAGCAGTATCTTACGGCGTGTCCACCGAACTGGATGCAGTCAACTCAATATTAATGAGTGTTGGAGAGTCCCCTGTAAATACCCTAAGTGTTCAAAGCCCAGAAGTGGCTATTGCACAGAAAACTCTTCGGCAAGTTTGCCGTGAGGTACAGTCAGAGGGATGGGTATTCAACACTGAAAAAGAATATCCAATCACACTCGACTCTAGTAACCACTGTATAGTACCTAACAATGCACTGCAATGTGATGTCAATCAATACAAACATCATGATGATTTCCATACTGTTAAGCGTAAGCATAACGGTATAGAAAAACTATATGATATACATAAGCATAGATATAATTTTGAAAATGTAGCTAGTAGTAAACTCTATGTTGATATAATATGGATGATAGACTTTGAAGATATACCACAAGTCTTTAAAGATTACATTACTACAAGAGCTTCAAGGATCGCTTCCAACCGAATGGTGAATGACCCCAAAGCAGCAGAGCTTATGGGCACAGACGAGAGTCTTGCCAGAGCTTTAGCTTTAGAGTATGATACAAGTCAAGCTGATTACAATGTATTTGGTGATCTACAAGGACGTGTTAATACAGGCGCATATTACCGACCATATAAAGTTCTCTCTAGAAGGTAATGGTAGCAATCAATCAACGTATCCCTAACTTCTTAGGTGGAGTATCTCAACAGCCAGATTCAATTAAATTTCCAGGTCAGTTAAGGGTATGTGATAATGCTGTACCCGACGTGACCTTTGGATTACTTAAACGACCACCAGCTGAGTATGTTGGTAAGCTAGCTAACGCTAATGATAATGGTTATTGGTATGAAATACTAAGAGATGGGGATGAGAAATTTTTAATTCAAATTACACCAGCTAACTCAGCTAGTATACCTATTAGGATCTGGAGTCTAACTGATATCACAGTAATTAATACAGGTAATGCCTTAACAGATCGTTATGAAACAACTGTTAAATCAACTAACCCTACAGTATACTATGCACATGGTGAAGTCATCCCAGCTGGTACAGAGTTTGAATTATCTAACTCATCAGGTGATACTTTATTTCAATACTTAGAACAACCGGCCACAGCTGAGGTACCTTATGCACTACAAACAATACAAGACTATACTATCATCGCCAACCCTCAGAAAACGTTGGCTACCGCTGGGACTACTGACCCTCCTCTCAACAGCGGGGAGTATTCTTTTGCTCGGTTAGATACCATAGCATACAACACTGAATATGTTGTATACAGTGGTTCTACAGCACCAGCTCCTAACACTTACTACCGTGCTACAGCATTGAAAGTAAGTAAGGGTGGCTCAGACGGTAACACATGGGATGATTCTAACGATGACCAGAGGTATGCAGGTCTAGGACAGTTCTCATTCAGTGGTGGTAACAATGTAACTATCCCAGGTAGTAACGTTACCATTGAAGACCTGGAAGGATTTGTCACTGTCAACTCTGCATCATATGTCTCTTCAAACACAGCTAACTATCAAGGTAATAATACAGGTAATGCTGAAGACTTCTTAGGATATACCCAGAACTATAACATACGTTATACAGCACAAATTACAATGAGAGACGGTGGTTTAATCAAGACCACAAATAAGAATACAGCTTTAGCTAGTTATATAGATCTAGATATTGAAGGAATCTCTTATCGTATCACTGTAGATTCAGTAGAACCTGTTGAGACTTACGAAGATGTAGCTAATATAGGGTTCTATAGAGCTCCTAAGAATCCTGATAAAGGCAAGCTTAGTATGACGGGCATTTTACAAGCTCTTCAGAGTAGCATCAATAGTACTCTAACCAATGTAACTGCTGAAGTTATTGGTAATGGTTTATATTTATATGGTTCATCAGCTCCTGATATAAACTTCTTAGGAGGTGCTGTCAACGAGGCTATGAATGTTGTCGGTAAAACTGCTCAGGATATATCTCGTCTACCTAGCCAGTGTAAACATGGTTATGTAGCTCAGATTTCTAACGCAGATAATACTGATAGCGATAATTATTACGTAAAATTTTTAGCTGATAATGGTACACAGGGTTCTGGTAAATGGGAAGAAACTGTAAGACCACACCAATTCCAAGGTACTGGTTCAGGTGAAACTGTAGAAAAAGGATGGGATGCTACTAAAATGCCCCATGCTTTATTTAATAATCGTACAGGAATATTTACGTTTAAACGTCTAGATGAAACAACAGCTAATGCTGATGGAAATGATAACTACTGGAAGGATAGAGCAGTTGGTGATAATGAGACCAACCCTTACCCAAGTATAAACGGTCTAAATGTCCAAGGTTTATTTTTCCATAGAAGTAGATTAGGTTTAATTGCTGATGAACAGATAGTGTTAAGTCAGCCTAACGATTTCTTTAATTTATTTATTGTATCCGCTATTACCACTAGTGATGATAATCCAATTGATCTTACTGTTTCTGACATTAAGCCTGCTTTCCTTAATCATACTCTACCTATCAATAAAGGTGTGATGTGCTTTAGTGATAACGGTCAATTCCTGTTATTCACTGAGTCGGATATACTAAGTCCTAAGACAGCAAGGCTTAAGAAGATATCAAGTTATGAGAGTGATCCGGATTTAGCTCCAGTAGATATGGGGACATCCGTTATGTTTGCTTCAAGAGTATCAGCGTATACTAGAGCATATGAATCTACTATATTAGATGATGATGTTCCGCCTAAAGTTCTTGAACAGACACGAGTTGTACCTGAATTTGTTTCAAAGCAGGTAGATCAGATAGCTAATACTACGGGATTAGGTCTTGTAACTTTTGGTCAAAAAAATTCTTCCACACTTTACCACTATAAATACTACGATTCTGGAGAAGCGAGAGATCAGTCTGCTTGGTACACATGGACTGTGACAGGAACGCTTCAACACATGATCTATAGTGGTGGTTTATTCTTCACTCTGACTAAGCAAGGAAGTGATTTCATTTTAAGCAGACATGAGTATGTAACAGATGCTAATCAAGCTAGATCTTACGTACTAGGTGGCGCAGCTGCTGATGTAGGTGATCCCCTAAAAACCGCAAGATGGTTCGAAGCTTGTCTAGATAGCATGGTTACAGCAAGTGGTGGTGAGCTTACATATACTGCTCAAACTCTTACAGACCCTGAGAAAACTGTAGTAACACTACCGTATACACCTACAAGTGCAGATAACTTCTACTTAGTAGGGTTACAGGGTACTGATTCTAATGGAAATGACATCACAGGTACTGTAATTAAAGCTGATTCTGTAAGTACCAATAGTGCTACGTTTAATGAGGATCTACAGGGTTGGACAATAGCATGTGGGTACAGATATACTACTACTATTGAATTACCAAACTTCTTTTTAGCCTTTGAACAAGGTAAATATGACTTGGACGGAGACCTTAGAATCTCTGGAATCAACTTTGAGATGGGTGTAAGTGGCCCTATGGAGTTCCATTTAACCTCACCTTACCAGTATGTAGACTCTAATGGAGACACTACGAAGGATATAGATGACTATGTACAGTATGAATCAGGTATGTTCTTAGATGATACTACATTTGGTACACCACCTTCTCAGCTATCTAAGTCAGTAAGAGTACCTGTACAGAGAAAGAATGAAAAATATAGTTTACAGATCAAAGTACCAGACCCTTTTTCCACTGCTTTAATCTCAGGTAGCTGGGATGGCAAGTATAGCCAACGAAGATATGCACGAAAGTAAGTACATTCAGCCCCTCACTGCGGAGTTAGCTCTGAGTGTGGGGCAAAACTTACGCTGGGAAGACCGGCGTGAAGTCGAAGAAACCACAGGTTGGACTGCTGAAGCAGTATGTGTCCAATCATATTATAATTCCGCATACGGAAGTTCAGTTTATTTCGAAGTTCCCAACGGCAAGGCTGCCGGAGTGGCAGGTGTTACTCCAGAAAATATTATATGGATGTTATGTACTGAGGCCAGTACAGAGTATCCACATACATTTGTAAGAGAGGCACGGCGCTGGGTAAATAATTTACCTAATACTTACGTATTTAATCATGCAGACATGCGGAATGAAACTCATATCAAACTACTTAAACTGCTAGGCTTCACTTTTATCCGATACCATGTACTAAACGGAGTCCCTCTAATTGAGTTCATAAAATTATGTGCGAGCCAACGATGATAATATCCGCTGCTATGGGTGTAGCTCAAGGAGCAGCCGAATCAGCAGAACAGGATAGACAGCATGCAGCACAGGTCGCAGCCGTTAATCGATCTAACCAGATCGCTAGGCAGAAATATCTCAATGATATCCAGATATCAGCTTATAATGACCAGAAGAAGCAACAAGTCTTCGAGGCCAAACTAAGAGCTGATGCGGAATCACGTAATGCTTATTATAAGCAACGAGAGATAAACCAAGTAGAAGCTAATAGAGCTTCTGAAGCTGCTCAACAAGAAGTAAATGAAAAGATAACAGAAGCAGCATTTGAATCCCAAGCTAATATGGCTAAGGCTATACAAGCTCAAGGTACTGTACTGGCATCAGGACAAGCCGGAGGATCTATGCTATTAGAGTTACAGCAAGCCGAGCGTGAGCTAGGCTTTGAACAAGCACAGATTAATGCTACACTATTTGATGCCAATAAGGCATTTGCTATTGATCAGTTTGGTGTAGATTTAGATCTATTCTCAGCTGATACAAACGCTCGTAATCAAATACAAACTACAGCCGCATTCGCACCATCTGCTTCCTTTAAGACGCTACGGCCTATTAAACAGCAAGCACCAAGCAAACCATCTAAACTCGGCCCCATACTATCTGGTATAGGTACTGCATTCAGTACTGGAACCACTCTTGGTGGCAGTGATTACTGGTCATCAAAGCCATTCTTTAAACCTAGTTAAATGCCATACAAACGAAGTACGCAACGTGTAGGCTTTAAACAAAGAGCAGTCGATAAGTCTGCTATCAGTAGAGCCAATCAAGTATCCAAGGATTTAGAGTCTAATAGGATTGCCGAAATCAACGAAATGAGGAAGTACGCTTCTGATGCAAACGCTGATTTAGTAAGACGTAGTAATCTAGATGCTCAACGAATTGAATATGAAAATTCTAATGCCAAGGCAGAAGTAGATGCAATCCTGAATTTTGGTAAAGAAGTTATAGTACCTATAGCTAAGCAGAAAAGAGAAGATGCTATTACCAAAGGCATACACCTGTACGAGCAGCGACTTGCAGGAGACCCAAAAGCTATAGAGCAAGTAGATGGGGATGAACAAACGCGACAAGCGTTTGATAAGAGAGTAGCTGAATTAAGAACGAAAGCATTGGAAGATGCTGCAAGGCTTGAACAACAATTTGATGAAGAAGCTTTCAAGAAAAAGGTAGATAGCTTAAGAATTCAACAACGTATACATAATGTACGTAAGTTAGGTTATAATGTCCAGGAAGGTTATCGTCGTGGACTACTTCAGTCTAAGTCTAAGGAGTATGCTAATTATTTCTACAGTTCTACAAGAGATTCACAAGACGAAATACCAGGCACTAACTTACTAGTAAATAATTTTTATGATACGGACGAAGCGGGACAGCAGCAGATAGCAGCCTATATTAAAGAAAAGTTTATACGGGAAAATAGCTATGGAATGCGTCCCGTTTATTTGAATAAATATTTAATTGACCCAATCACGGCATCTCATGATGTCTTGATGAAAAATGCCTTTAAACAAAAAAGGCAGGCTGATGCTGAGGCAGCTATAAAAGATCGTGAAGCAAACTTAAGAACCTCAATACAGGGTCTTTATAGTCGTACTGATGGGTATGAAGCCGATTTCCAGACACAAGCACAGGATTTTTTTAATAATGCTGCTAGGATTTATCAAAGCTCAGGTAGGCCTGGAAACCCGAGAACAGAAACTAAAAACCTATTTATCGGTGTTTTCAAAAATACTATAGCCGAACAGATGGATTATGATTCAGATCCAGGTGAGGCTGAAGATGCTATTCAAACTATGCTCAAGACTAAAGTTAAGGTACCTTGGCTAGGTAATAAAGAGATGGAGATAGGTGAGATATGGAAAAACGAGTTGAATGGACCGAAATTCACTGCTCAAGTATTTGCACAATGGCACGAACAACGCAAAGCTATAACAGCAACCAGAGACTTAGCATTCATTACTCAGGCACACGAGGCTCAGGACGAATTTATAGATACTGTACAGTCTGGTGGGGTTGTAGCTGAGGCGCAAACAGCGCTTGATCAAAAGCTAAAAGAGATTCAAGATAATGATGATTTACGGACTCCTAACACTGATGGTCTACTCAGTAAACTTAATCTTGCAAAGAAAATAGAATGGTTAAGCCCAAAAGCAGCTGATGACATAGCATATCATTATTTGAAAAAAGATGGCTATATCCCAAAAGACCAAACAAGACGATTCAGTGCCGAATCATTTGAAAAATATAAAGACAGTATTAAGGTAGAAGATTTTGCTCAGGTAAATGAAAAAGGCAGTTTAGGTCATCAAGCCTTACAAACAGGGATGTCACGTATGAGCCAGTCAATGTTAAAAGCCGGTGGAATTAGTGACAAAAATGATATAAATCCTATTAATATTCAAAATAAAACTGCAGAAATAAATAAGCTAATACTACCTACAGCTAGAGTTATGTGGGAAACTGAAGGTAAAGTTAAACCACAGCATCATTATGTAACAGAAGCAAGTAAGTATTTGCTAAGCCGTTTACATGCTGATAATCCT
>VTLG01016793.1_pt1 | contig 17494 bp, 30 predicted proteins | sample 4694571 | NCBI WGS metagenome assembly VTLG01 (sample SAMN12604809, study PRJNA352737) | marine metagenome | biome: ENVO:00000447; feature: ENVO:00000209|ENVO:00000569|ENVO:01000036; material: ENVO:00002151; isolation source: viral sequences binned using virsorter ... | reverse complement strand
CCAGTAGTTGTCCTATTCAAGGTTATTATTCTGTCATTACTTTCATCAGCTACAAAATTTTCCATAGCTGCTGCAGTTTGGTCAGCTGTATCAGACATCATCGCCCAACCTTCAAATAAGGTTGTTGAAGCATCTGAAGTTACAGTATGACTATTAGATGTTGCCCCATCAAATATTATTTTGATTTTAGCACCCACTGTAGGAGCTGGAAGCGTAACAGCACAACCATCTAACTTTGTAATAACGTATACATACCCATCAACTGCTGAAAAATTAGCAGTTTGAGTTGAAACATTGTATACTTCTGGAACTCGTCCATATTTACCACTATTTTGATTTAATACATCACTTCTCATCTTATAATGCCTCCTCAAAATTAAACAACGCATGTGTTTCTGGAAGAGAAACTTCAAGACCTGCTTCTGTTAAAATCAAGTCTTTACGTAAATCTTCATCAGCTTGTTGCACATTCGTTGTGATTGAAGTATCTCGATTCACACCATTACCAACAAGAGGACGATAAGCTACATGGTCTAAATCAACCATACACATAAACTCACCTGCGCCTTTTCTAAATAATGGTTCTCTAACAAGAGATAAATCGCCATGAACAGTTTCAACTTTCATTACCTTATGACCAAATGCCCCTTTAGATGCATCAAAGTTATACCTTGAGCCACCACCATTAACAATTGAATCACCAATAAATCCAGCACCATCACCAAGCTTATTGAATAGTGAAATAACAGGCAATGAGCATAATGCTAATTTGCTTGAATTTCCACCACGAGCTGGGTCAAATACTACTTCAAGGTCTCTCAATAAAACATCATAAGTCAAAGAAGCTGCTGCAACTGTTTTCAGATAGGCTTGACCTTCTGTATAAACTAATTGCTCACTATCTTCAATAGTTTGAGATTGTCCATTTGCCATTATATGACCACATATACCTTCTGTGTAGTTTACACCACCAGAAGATGCACGTTGACCAAATAACATTGCACGTTCAATATCAACCTTATGTTCACGTAATTTAAGATTCCAAATACGTTGCCATTCATCAGCATAACCTTTATAAACTGTTGCTCTTGCTGTATTCGACATCTCACAAGCTGTCTTAAAGATTTGGGTATACCCATAATCATGGTCAAGCTCTTGAGAGAATACATCTGGAGCACCAGTTCCTTCTGCAAACGCAGTTCCAATTACAGTTGCTTGTCCAAGTTGCTCTCCTTCAGTTGAAAAAGCTGCAGGGTCAGCGTCTGAACCTGGATTGGTAAGCCATTTAATATCAATTGAAGTACTTGAATTAATAGCTGTAATTATGGCATTCGCATGATTTGGAGCACCACTATTACCTGTAAATGAAGTTACCGAAATAACCATTCCTTTGATAAGCCAAGATTGAGCTGCTGATATAGTTGCTGAAACAACTGCCCCTGCGCTTACTGCTGCAAGATTTGTTGTAATATTAAAGCTTCTATCAAAAGCTTGCATCTTAGTTCTATCTTCAAGGAATCGGAATTGCGAATCCGATGTTGGCACTTTTCCTACTTTTGATAGGTATGTAAAAAACGGGGACTCATCTGGGGTTAGGTCAGCTACTCTATCACTAAAATCATATAACCTTCTTGTACCTAGTGTTAAACTTAAAGCTGTCTGTGACCCAGGAGTTCCAGCATTTACTATACCACTGTTGTAATTTGCCATTACATTTCTCCTTTATTTATTTTAATACATTTGCACGTCCTCCAGCTGCAACAATTGATTCCCACATTGCATCAGAATCAGACTTTGGCATTTGAGGTTTTTCACCTTGTAATATGCCTCCGACCTGCTGAGGTTGACTTTGTACATTACGTACTTGGTCGAGTGGACTTCCTTGGTCGCCTCTTGCTGGAGTACCTTGTACAGCTTGCCACATTTTGATTACATTATCCAATCCATACTCAGATGGGTGTTTGTCTGCAAAATCAAAAAATGATTGAACTTGTTCATCATTCATTCCTTTTGCTTTAAGCTCAGAGTTTAAAGTAGCTCTTCCACTTTCTTGACGTATACCTTGAGTAGCTTGATTAACTGCACCATTAACGGTTTGCTGTAACTCTTGCATCCTAAATTTATAAGATGCAGATGTTGGGTCATTATAGGCTTCCCATGGGTCAAACTCATCAGGTTTAAGTGTTACTTGTTGTTCGGCTTTTGGTTGACCACCAACTGTATTTTGTAGTTGTTCAACTACGTCAGGTCGTGATTCCAAAAATTTGCCAACTTCCTCATATTGCTTTAACTTCTGATTTTCACTATAGAGCTTATCCTTCTCAGATTGGTGATACTTTGCTTGTTGTTCCCAATCGACAGGAGTCTCATCTTGTGTTTGTCCTTCATCTTGCCCTACAAACTCTTCGGTTTGACCAAGTTCATCTTGTACTTGATTTCCTAATTCATTTGCGTCCATTTTCTATCTCCTTACTTGCTATCTCTCTTACCCTTTTGAGTTTGACTACGTTTCTCTTGCTCTGTGGCTAAACGTAATTTCTCGGATTCGAGTTTAACAGCATTTGAAAGTCTTCCGACTTGTAGTTTCTGTTCGGCTTTACTAGAAGATTCTGTTTCCTTAAGCCGACCTTTGAATTTTTCGACCTCAGCAGCTTTACGAAGATGTACTGCTTCTCGGTCTCTAGTTTGCATATCACCCTGTAATTTCTTAATTTGCTCTTGAGCACCTTGTAATTGTTGTTGTAATTGTGCAATCATATCAGTTCTTTGTAATACACCTGCTTTATCAAATATATCTGTTTTCTTCAATGCTTCAACTTTATCAATTAAACCTGCTTGAAATGCTTCCATATAAATATTCCATTCACCCCATTTATTTGATGGCATAGTAGAATTACCAATAACACGAATATCAAATTGACCAATAGATACATCATTTTCAATTGATTGAAGTTCCATTGTTTTATCATCATATAATTTTTTATTAATTGTATATTCATTCAAATCATTATTAGGTTGTACAATTCTAAATGTTTTTTTGAAATCATAATGCGATTTAGCTAAATTATAGATTACACGACCCAATCTTTTTAATGAACCCTCAATATCACGTAATTTAGATTTTGAACGTCTTTGTCCAAAGTCTTCAAGCATCATTGTTGCTGATGATGTTTTTGGAGCTACTTCAGTATTTCCTTGCATCATCTCAAATATCCCCATATTTAAATCAATATATTTTTCAATCATTGCAGGTAATTGAAGAATTGAACTTGCAAGTGGCTGAGGAGCAGGGAAATGAGGTTCACCTAAAGATGGGTCATATTCAATCGTTGCATTTGGATTTGCCCAATCTTTTTCTAATTGTTGAATATCATCAACTGAACCTTCAGGAACAAGCAATTTTAATCCTGCCGATGCTTGTGCATGTGATGTAATCAAAGATAATACCTTATTCAAGTATATTTGAGAATCCTTGTTCTTACGAACATCACTCATTGGATAAGGAGTATTAGTCCATATATTTGGTACTGGTACGATAGGGTACACATCAGTATCCAGTACTCTTTCATATAAAACAATTTGCCCAATAATACAAGTTAGCTTAATTCTAGTTTGTAATACTTGAGCAATGTCAATCATACCCTTTTCAACTGCTAATTGCATACGTTCATCTTGAAGTAATGCTTGCAGTTTTGTATCATCAAGAATTTGTTCATCTCCTGATTGCATATCAATAACACGATAATAAGGAACTTTAATCTTTGAGAATGATTCAATTAATCTATATTTCTCTGAATCTTCACCCATATCCTTATCTTTAACAATATCAGGAGTAAATCTTACTTTTTCTTGAGATTGAGATGATGATGGATAATCATCATCAAGATAATCATTTGATTCAAGTTCATCAATTAATGATTTACCTTCTTCATTTTCTTCAGATAATTGTGGATATAAATCTTTTAATTGCCTTTTGGTCATGATAGTAGATAACATCATACCAGAAGAATCATCAAACCAACGACTTCGAGAATTAGGGTCAACTACAATGCGAAATGGGTCAACATAAGTAAATTTAACTTCACCTCTACCATAATCAGCTTCAGAGTCTATATAACTATAAAAATATCCAAGTCCTGTAACAGCATAATCGTGAATAGTTTGTTTAAAGGTTTCATCTCCATCAGAGATATCCCAAATATATTCTAGGATTCCTTTCCAAACATTAGCCATTCTAGTATCAGAATCTTCTCTTCCTGTGGCAGAGAATTTTGGTGGCTTAGAAGTAATAATAGCCTTGAACTGCTCAACGGCAGAATAGAGCCTGTCTAATGCTAGAGAAGATTGATTTCGTTCATCAAGTGCATTTACTTGTGCCTCAGACCAGTGATTCCCTAAATAGAAATCGATGTCTTCACGAGCTTGAACGTCCCAATCCTTTCGTGCATCAGACCAGCGTCTCCAAAGTTCTTTTATTTCTTTTACTCGAATATCTTCTTGAATCATAGGGGTAAATATACTATAGCTTAGTTGTACAATGCAAATTTATCGCCTTGCACCTGTAAGCCAATCGTATGCCTTTCTAGTTGGATTTCTATAATCATTTCCTTTTTTGTTTTTAATATTAGCCTTTCCAATTGATTTATTGCCTTTAGCGAACTGAGTTGATAGCCAAAATGCATCAATGCAATCGTCATGAGAACCCTTTGGAAAATCTAAAAGTTCTCCCATAAACTCATGCATATCCTTTTTCAAGTGTACAGCACCTTGTCTAAACTTGGGTTGAAGTCCTTCAAACAACCTATCCTTCTTCTTTTGGTTGCCATACCCCTTGATTCCTTTGTTTATACCAGGAATAAACATTCCTCGTGATTTACTTTGCTTTTGCACATAATCCCTAAGCATTTCTTGATATGCAATTGTTTCAATATTTACCCTTTTGACTGGCGAATATCGTTTAACGATTTTAAATATCTCATCTGCACAGTCCATTGGGAGGACTCTTTTACGCCAATATTCAATAACATAGTAATCAAAGTCTTTAGTAACGCCAATAACCATAATAACACTAAAGTCATTACGAATGCCAAGCGTTGAAGCTGGGTCAACACCAATATAAATATTGACAAACTTTGTACTTTTGTCATCAAATTGAATATACCAACTTTGAGCCTCTTCATCAAATTTGCAATATCCTTTATATAATCCATCTGTAATATCCCCTTCGGCAAATATTTCATCTTCAGGTGATTTTGCTTGATTCATATATTCTTGATAGAATTTAGCAGGAGTTCCTGAATCTATATAGAATTGTTTCTTTTCTTCTAATTTCTTAAGAGGATAACGTGATGCCCAAAGTGGAGTTCCATCAGGATTAATTGCTTTATATGTAAGTATATTCCAAGAGAACTCTTCCCCATTCTTTTCAGCAGCTCTTGAATCACGAACAAGGTTATTCAAAAATGAATCATAATGTACAACTGTTCCATTACACCACAAGAATCCATTCTTATCAAAGTCAATAGCTGGATATACTGCTGCTGTTACCCAATTCTTAATTTGCTGTCTTGCTTCAGGAGTTTTAGTATTTAATTCTGATTCAAAGTCATCGAGTACCATTCCAGTATATCTTGTAGAATTTTGCTTTTTACCCCGAAGACGTTGAGATGTTCCCTTGCCAATTACTCTACATCCATTTGTAAGCGTAAACTCGTTTTTTGTCCACTTTGTCCCCTCCAAATCACCAAAGTAATAGTGAATTGAAGGATTAGAATATATATGATTCATCATCCAACCGAGATTATCTATAGCTTGGTCTTGAGCTTCGCCAATCCATGCAATAAACTCAGGGCTCTCTTTTGTTGCAAATAGTAGCCTATGGAGTACTGCTGTAGAGGCTAATGTAGATTTTGCATGGTCTCTTGGCAATACGAGTCCAAGTTGTTGTATACTCTTGTCTAAAAGGAGCTTCCCTACTTCATTATGAAATTCTGGCGTTGCTGAAGCAAGGAAGTCTTGAGGGGAGAACATTTTACCAAAGACAATGAGGTCACTATACGCCATATGAAGTATTTCCTCATTCTTTGATACATCTCCATGTAGGTTTAAGTTTGCCATATATTAATTATGGATTGCCAATAATTCTATTGAAATTGTATCAGGTTCAATAAAAGTGTCAATACGATGAATATGCAAAATCTCACAATAAGTAGGACATATGTATTGGTCTTGTTTAACTAGCAAATATTTATTTCCATTTTTATCTTGAACTTCGAGTGGCTCTAAGTATTTCTTAATATTATCAATAATGGGTATCATTATCAATAATATTAAGAACGTCTTCATTTAGAGTATGTGTTTCATTTTGGGTATTGAAAACCTTTTATGAGCTTTTGTATCTCTGGTATTTGAAAACTTTCTTGTGTACTCCCAATCCCTCCCGGATTAGGATTATAACCACTCAAATATTTCTCTAGCATAATTTGTTCACCTGGATAGTAGTCAGATTGTCGCAACTTTACATCTTCTTCAGGGTAAGGCAGGTTTCCATAACCATACTCCTTCCACTCGTCCATACTCATGCTCCTCATGTCGTCTATTACGTCACCTTTAGCTTGAGACATTCCAATATATTCAGAGAAAGGGCTTTCATCCTTAGGCATTCCAACAAACTCCTTCCACTCGTCCATACTCATATCTTTAAAGGAAGCTTCACCTTTCTTACCAGCATATTTTCTACCAGTCCATTCGCCTTCAGCAGCTCTTTTGATTTTATCTAAAAAATATTGTGGTTCTCTATGAAAAGGAATATCTTCTGCCCTACTAGACAACCAAGATTCTTCGGATTGGCGACCACTTGGCAGTGATTTTCTCATTTGTTCGCTAAATAACTGTTTTAAGTTATCAGATAAATCATTTTTGACTCCTCCACCCTTTTGATATTTAGGCATCGGTTGTTTATGCAATCCATATAAATCTTGAACAGATTGTGTTGAAACAGTATCATCAGGAGACTGCCTTATTGCATTTTTAAGTACTTGCATAATTTGGTCTTTATCGCTATAGGGTTCATCCATTGTAGTATAATATGTACTTGGCATATCAAATGGACGGTTATAGAATCTTGTATCTCCACCTCCAGTTTGCCCTGTAAAAATTGCTTGACCCTTATTATATACTGGGTCTGTGAATATATCATAAATATCAAGAGTCTCAGACATTACCTGATTCTTAATATTATTTGGATTCAAATTATTTTGTGATATTTTGCTATCAATTGCTCCGTGAGCTCCATTATTATTTGTTTCTTCTTTACCAAAAATCATATTATATAAATCCTCCTTCTTTTTAACCATCCAATTACCTAAATCAGTTCTATTTCTTGGGTCTTTCCCCCATTCGCCTACTTCTTGAGAAGGAGTATAGCCACCTGGATACTTAGCTTTCATTTTTTCTTTAAAAGCTTTTTCTTTGTCCATTTGCTGATAAAGACTATCTAAAGAATCACTCATATCTTATCCTTTCATTTCAAAATGAACTAAATCATCAAATTCGTTATCAGATAGGTCGAAATCCCCATCCCAGTCGCCTCCCCAGCGTACATTCATCCCAAGTTGAGACGCTACACCAAGAACATAACCAGCAAAGAGGATAAACCCATCTCTGTCTTCCCAATCAATAGGATATGGAGCAACGTCCACAGCTTTTGATGGTAATGAATTATGTCTACCTTTTGGGAACATTACTTGCGAATTTCCCTTCTGATAAGCTTCATTCTGCTCTTTTTCGCCACGGTGTCCACAAACTATTGAACAATCGTAGCCTTTAACTACCTCTTCAAATAGCTTTTGAATCTGCTTGTGGCAGGTATCAAGTCGTTTTCTTGATGTGCGTCCAAATTTTGGCATATTATGCTTCTCCCATTTCATCCATTCCTTGGATTCCAGTTAAATTGCTATCAGTATCAAACATTCCATTACAATGAGGGCACATCCAACCAGTACAATAGTCATCTTCGTCTAATAATCCCACTCGTTGAGTATATTCATCATTCAAGTATAAAGATTCGTCACACATGGGGCATAAATCCAATTTATTCCTCTGAATCTTCGCTTGTTGCGTGTATGAGGGGCGTACTTTTCCCATTTTTTACTTCCTCCAGTTGTTCAGGTGTAAATCCAGCGAAAACTGTCAATTGCTCTGTCTTTGTATCATTTGTATCAAACATTCCAGCAATCTTTGTTAGCGATTCAAGTGAACGTAGCTTATCAGAATCACGGTCAGCCAAATCAGCAATGGTTTTGTAGCGACCAATAATCCACTCGGCTGTTACTCCCTCCTCATTCAAACAATTTTGTATTTCGTCTTTAATCATTTTCTTTACATGCTCCACTTTTAGAAGTTTATTGACTTGATGTTGTATTCCAAGTTCACTTTTGGCTTTTGGATAAGCTTTTTTGTAAGCATCAATCACATCAATACCTTGGGCAACATATTGTGCAAATAGGAATTGCCCTTTTGTTGGTCTTTTTGAGAATCCATCAACTTGCTTACCTGAAAATGAATAAATATTATCAGCGATTCCATCCTCGCCATGCATAAAATACTTGTTATTGATGTCAAATGTTCCACATACTGTTCTAACACAGTCTTTTTTGCCGATTTTTATTTTTCGGAGGATTTGACACACATAATCATCATCAGTTTTAATCCATTCGCCTTCAGCCCCATCCCTCCAATAATGTCTAAGGGGCATTTGTTGTCCTAATGCCCTAAACTCTTTTTCATCATCGTACAAATAGTGCTCTTTACCTTTTATTTCTAAAAAATCCATATGGTAATATATAACATTTTTAATCTATTTTGCAAATGAGAGACTTTCCCTTCTATATATATAGAAGAATATCTATAGATATAAGTATCTATTAATGTATATATATAGAAGTAGTATCAATAGATAAAAAAAGAAACTATATAATGATATAGTAAAGAAAAAAGAAAATTGTTGCTGATTTTCAATTCCAAAATTCTAAAAATTTTTTAATACATTGAACTATGATAGTTGCATTGTGCAAGTATATTTATAGGGTTTTGTTGTAAAATACAAAAAATTATATTAGAATGAGTGTGAGGGTTTTTTATGCGAGGGGCACGGGGTTGAAGTTCCCATACCCGTCCTCTATTATGTTGAATTTACATCTATCATTATAATTTTAGTTATATTTTATAGATATTTCTAGGAAAAGAAAACCCCTCTAATAATGAGGGGTTTTTTATAGATAGTATATATATAATAGTAATACTATATAACACTCCTATTTATACACCACCAATATAACTCCCTACTCTCCGTAGTGTCCTCACATACACCGTCAACTATGTATTTAAATAATGTGTAATCAATGCTAGTGTTATTAGCTTTCTCATAACCTCTTGAGAATTGCTTCAAGCCCTTTAATAAGAACCTAAACTCTTGCCAAGTGTTACGAGCTACGAGGCTATGTATCACCCCATTATGTGCCGAATTTCGTACATGTTCCATGTTATTATTCTCCTTTGTTATTATTAAGTACGTGTAATATACGTCAATTATATATATTAAATGCAATATATATTAAATACTTCTTTTATTGCATGGGTATTTATACGTATATTCTTTTATCTTACAAGGCGATAATATACGGAGGTAAGACGTTCTTTGACATAGCGAAATAAAAAAGACGTACAATAAACATCAAACAATAAAAGGAGTAGTAATAGTATGAGTTTATTAAGTAAACTGAACATAAAACCAACAACCAAAGTGGCAAAGGTTGGAGCATCTTTAACCATTGAAAAAGAATTAAATAAGTTCTTTGGAGATGTAATAAAAGAGGCTATTGTAAAGCATCCGAAGTATGCAAAATACTATAAAACGGATATGCCATCAACAAATGTATTTAAACAAGTTGAAAAAGATGGCGTTTCAAGTGTCGAATTAAAAACAATCAAAGGGGATGTAATTTTATTACCCGTTGAAGATGTTACATTGACAAACGGAACGGATAAGGCTTCTTTAGATACGGCATTTAGAGTTGGAACACCTCAAACTTATATTATGGGGATTTCTAAACAATACATCGAGTACATCGAAAAGAAGAAGTAAAAGAGGGCAAACAATAAGCCCCCTACAATTACCCATCAATGGAGAAATCCGTTGGTGGGTTTTTTGTTTACGTGAACATTATTTCGCTGTACAAATTTATAAAGAAAAGGAAAAGGTTATGCAACTATTAACTGATGACCTAAAGGAAAAGTACAACATCAAACAAGATACTTTACCTGATGGTAGAATAAAACTAATGCTTTCCCCAAAGCATATCAATTGTCATGGCTGTTCAAAGGAAATAACCTTTGATGGTGCGAATTTGCTAGTATGGACTGATAAGAACAACTATAAAAGAGAAGCGAGATTCTGTAGGACTTGCAATGGTGAAATTAAAGAAATGGGATATTTCAATCAATAAGAAAGGAACAGTAAATGAGAGTAGTAAAACTACATAGTGTTGATACTGCTGTTGATACAGATGGTAACACTTATGAAATGGAAAGAAAAGATAATGGTAAATGGGTAAATAAATATGATGTACCTGATTATGACCTTGAAAATACTGTTGTAGAATGGTATGATGGATTAAATAACCTTGACCTGATGAAACTAACAATGTGGTGCATTGAACATAAAATCAGTCTATCATACAATTTTAGATAACAAGGAGAAACAGTAAGATGAAAGAACAAGAAATGATAGATATCGGCAATGCAATACTGAAGATGTCAATGGAAGAAATAGAGGGTCTTGTTAGTGTAATAAAGCACAGACGAAACATGATACATCAAGAGGCAAAGCTGAATTTCAAAGTAGGTGATGAGGTATTCTTTACAGGCAGAGGCAAACCAGTCTTTGGAACTGTTCATAAGATTGCTGTCAAATATATCCATGTAAATACTGATGAAGGAAGATGGAAAGTACCTGCAGCAAATTTATCAAAACCACAACCAATAGAATAGGAGAACAGTAAGATGAGTACGCAATTTGGAATACAAAGAGTAGTAGAATGCCCAGAGTGTGGGTATGATGGATTCAACACTAGCAGAGGGATATTCAGATGACAACAATTAAACTAATAGAACTGGATAAATTACAAGAAATAATAAATGAAGGGGAACACAACAGATGAAAGAATATGTAAATGAATATACGTTCAGAGACAGGTTCATGAGAAGTGATAACTATAAGAATAACTTCAGCTATGAGGGACTTCATGCTCTGTTTGAATATATTGAGCAAGTAGAAGATGATATTGGTGAGGAGTTTGAATTTGATATGGTAGGCATTTGCTGTGATTATACAGAATGTGATAGCCTTGATGACTTCAATGCTGATTACAATACTGATGATAAGGCATATACACTTGATGATATCAGAGAAGAAACTGTGGTCATTGAGATACCTAATACAGAACGATTCATTATAGGAGAGTTTTAATATGACAACCAAAGACCTAAACAACTTAATAAGATGGTGCTGTGATACTGATGGGATACAGTTTGCCAAAGATATATATAATGGTGATGAGCAGAATGAATATAAAACAGGCAAGTTTAGAGACATGCAGACAAAACTAATGCCCTGGATTGCATCACTTGATTATGAGAACAGAGAACTCTTGGTAAATGCAATCAATAAAAAAGGAGAATGATGACTGATTCAATAGAATATAGAGGTAAAATATATACAATTAAAGATGTTCCTGAATATATGTATAAACTAAGACCAAACTGTAAGGATATATTGAGAGCATATATTATGAAATTAACTGACAAAGTTAGATATTCTAAAGAGAATCCTGAAAATATTACAAAATGGAAGAAAAAAACCTATAAAAAGAATGCTAAAAAGATTTGTGCTCAGACAATGGAATATTATCATAATAATAGAGAGCATTTAGATACAATGCGTAAAAAGTATCAAGATAAAAACAGAGATAAAATAAATGCTTATAGAAAACAATATCGTGAAACACACAGAGATGAAGAAAGAGAATATCGCAAAGAATATTATAAATTACATCCTGAACGAAAAATTATTCAACAAATGATTCATGATACATTTAATGCTGTAGGAAAAAAGAAATTTAATACAACAGATAAAATGGGATTTGATAGACAAGGTATATATACACAATTAACAGAAGATGCACAGCGATTAGGATATAAAGATATACAAGATATTAAATCTACTGGAAAATATCATGTAGACCATATTATCGCTAAAGCTAAATATAATCTGAAAAGTCATAAAGAAATGTTAAGATGTAATCATCCTTCAAATCTAAGATGGCTTCCTGCTAAAGAAAATATATCTAAAGGAGATAAACTTAGACCAGAAGATATTGAAGTAATAAAGACACTACCAACAGAGATATATCCTAAATCTTGGGGTGGTGTAATACCAGTATAATAAAAAAGGAGAATGACAATGAACAATACAATGATGGCTGCACACAAAGTAGGGCAGTTCATAATGAATAAGACAGGAGTTAACTTCTTAGAGTTTCCTGATACAGTCGCAGTAAGTGACTGGGTTGATGACGAGATGACAGAAAAAGATATTGATGAGATTGTTCCTGATATTGCTTGGGAGATTCTTGACAATTCTGGCATGGATAGAGATACTGTAGATAACCTATGTTATGGAGAATGATATGAGTAAAAAAAGAGAGGCAAGTGTTCAAGCTGTAGTAACCTCACCAATAGGAATAGCAATAGTCTTAAAGGATTTAGGTAAACTGGCATCACTTGGATGTCATTATGCTGTAGAGAATCCTGAAACCCCAAAGGATGTATTGTTATATATCAAGAATAGTGAAAAACTACTTGATACAGCACATGGATTGATAGAACTTCTGCTTGATAATATTGATGAAGGAGTTATGGACGAGATGATGGATACTGCTATGGATGATATAAAAGAAAGTCTCAGTAAAGATGAGTTTAATGACCTCATGACAGCATCTCAGCTTGACCGTGCTGCTACAGATGTGATTGAAGATAACATGATTAATATAATAAGAGGACTTGATGATGAGTAATTATACTGCAACAATGATTGTTGAAGGTCAATGTGAATTGGCAGGAATAAATGAAGATGAATTAACTGAAGAGATTTATCTGGAAGCATGGCAACATCTTGTTAATACAGGACTTGCATGGTCGTTACAGGGATGGTTTGGAAGAATGGCTGCTACATTAATAAAAGAAGGAGTAATCAATGAAAGATAAATGGATGACAGGAGAAGCTTTCAACAAGAGAGTTGATGAAGTTGAAGCAGAACTAAACAAAAGATGGGATGAAGTCCATTCTGATGATATGGAAATAGGATTCTTCCATTGTCTTGATAAAGATGACCCTGATGATGAGAGATATGTTGGTAGAACAATGAAGGTAAGAGTATGTGATGGCTGTGGTGATGACTTATATCCAACAGGAAGTGTATGTGCAGACTTTCATTGCACAGAATGTGAGCTTTGGTATTCTGGCATTAGTGGTGGACATCTGAAACCACCAAGTGAATGGGGGCAAGATACAGGAGAATCATTTGATAATGAAGGGAGATTGATATGATAACAACAATAATAATCAGAATCTTGGTATATGTGGGCTTTGCATTATTCAGCCTGATTTCAATATATATGGTGATGGAACTGATAGAATGGTGGCTGACAAGATGAGTAGATATAGCCCTGAAGAAATAACAATAAAAGAACTTGAGGATAGCCTAACAGATACAGCATATATGAATGCTATCATGCAGGATACACTTGAGTTAATAGCAAATAACACAGAAGGCAATAGACAAATGCTTGTAGATATAGCACAGGATACTCTTGAGGCTATTGCACATAAAGGAGAATAATAAGATGGAAATAACAAGAGATAAATGGGATGAATACAGAGGGATACAAGATAGTGGTATGTTTAACATGTTTGACCCAAATGCAAGGGCAATGACTGAGCTAACAAAACAAGAGTGGATTCACATAATAGAAAACTACTCTGAACTTAAAACAAAATACGAAGGAGAATAACAATGGGTATGGATGTATACGGAGCAAATCCAGTAATAAGAAAACAGGTCAAGTCAAAGATACTCAAGCATGTTGGGGGAATTGGAGATGATGACTGGTTTGAAAAGTGGAGTGATTTATCTCAGGAAGATAAAGATAAATATTCTGATGCTAGACAACAACAAGAAGAAGATAATCCAGGAATATACTTCAGAAATAATGCATGGTGGTGGAGACCACTATGGGATTATGTATATTCTGTTTGTGATGACTTCATAAATGAAGACAGATGGGATGGTGGTCATTCAAATAGTGGAGAATCATTCACAGATGAAGAAGCCAAGATAGTTGCAGTCAGACTGTTGCGAGAAATAAAAAATAATGATACTGAGGCATATGAAAGACTGTATGAAATCAAAACAGAAGGTGATAAATATCAGTATCCATTTAGTGTAGATAACGTAAGAAACTTCGCTGAGTTCTGTAAAGACTCAGGGGGGTTTTCAATACAATGATAATGATAATAATACAATCTATCTTGGCTGTAATATTATTACTTGCATTCGCAGACATGATATACAAACTAATGAAGGGAGATTGACATGGCATTTATTGTAGAGTATCAGGATGATACACAAACTTATCATATCAGACACAAGGATATGTGTAAGCATTGCAAGAATAAAGCTGGTCATAGTATGGCAGTAATGAAGGTTCTTCTTGATGATGATGGAAGTGTAGACTATACTGTAAAATTCAAGGAGATTGTCTCAGTCGAAACGCTGAGAAAATTATTACCTTTCATTGACCAGTATATTGATGAGGTTATTGAGGGTGTACCTTACTAACAGTATAACAGAAATGGGGGGATTCATTTCCCCCTGTTTCAAATTGGAGATAATATGAAACCATTCCAAGTATTTATGGTAAAGAATCTTATTAATAATAAAGTATATTTTTCAGTAACGAGTGCTAAAACCTTAAACGACAGAATATCAGTGATGATTTCAGAATCATTATCTAAGTCCAAAAAAATGAAATTGAAAGATGGGTATATGGGGAAAACTCCCATGCAAAAAGCAATAATGAAATATGGAAAACATAATTTTCAATTTCATATGCTCCATAGCAAAATATCCAAAGAAAAAGCATACAGTCTTAAAGAAAAATATATAAAAGAACATGATGCTATGAACCCAGAATACGGATATAATTGCACCACTGGGGGAAGTGATTCATTTAAGAATGCCCCACATGTTATTGAAAGACAAACAGAGGCACAAACAGGAAAAAAAATGCCTGATTCTTATGTAGAGCTTATGAAGGCAAGAATAGGAAAACTACATCCTTCTTTTGGATTTAAACACTCAAAAGAGGTAAGGGCAAAGATGAGTCAGGCTCAAAAGGATTCCAATTATATCCAAACAGAAGAGTCTAAAAAAAGAAAAAGTGAGACAATGAAAAAGAGATGGCAAGAGCCAGAAATTATTGCAAAGATGGAAAAACGAGAATTGCGAAATATATCTGGCAAGAACAACCCCATGTATGGAGTACATCGTTATGGCAAGGATAACCCTATGTATGGAAAACCATCTTGGAATAGAGGTATACCAATGACAGAGGAACACAAGCAAAAGTTACAAGAAGGCAGGGAGAAATACAGAGAGAAAGTAAACAAAGAATTGGCAGAAAAATATAAAAATAGAACAGAAAAAAAGTGTAACCATTGTGATATTATTAAACCTTTAAATATGTTTTATAAGACAAAAAGGACATTAGATGGACATATAGGGCATTGCAAACCCTGCGAAATAAAAAGAAAAAAAATAAAAAGAAAGAATAAGGAGACAAAATGAAAAAGAAAATAAAAATAGTTAAAGGGTATGAAAATTTTGATATTTTAGATTTTGCCTGTGAATACTGTCATCAAACCCCTGATAAAACTGAGATACAATTAGCATATGCAAGTGATACTTACATCTGTGGAGATATAGAGTGCTGGAATAACTACTGCTTCGAATGGGTATGGCAAGGGAATACAGTAGAAGTAGAAGAAAAAGAGATAGATGTATGTGATGGCTGTCATGAAGATGAAGACACATCTTATGATGGAATGTGCATGCCTTGTTGGGAAGACCTGAATGAACACTTAGAGGAGACAAAATGAATCAATTGGCATGGAGTGTAATGTCAGGTAAAATGGTTGGGATTCCAGCATTAAATACTGATACAACAAGCAATAAATTTTGCATGTCTCAGGCAAAAGACACAAATTCAATATGTAGTTCGTGTTATTCGTGGAACATGTTGCAGACGTTTCGCAAGAATGCAGTACCACGTTTCAGGAAAAATAGTGAGATAATTTCAAAAAGTTTACTTGATGATAATGAATTACCCCGTCCAAATGGAAATACTGCAAGATTCAATGGGCATGGAGAGATAATTAATACGTATCACGTCCAAAACATAGTCAAATTCGCATTATTCTATCCAAAGGTAACCTTTACCCTATGGACGAAGAAAAAGTCCCTTATTCAATCGTTTTTCAATAAGAATGATAAACCAAGTAATCTTCTGTTGGTATTCAGTAACCCAACTGTAGGAATTATTTATAAAGATGTACCAAAATATTTTGATAAAGTATTCAATGTTGTGGAACAGGACGGAGACAACGTGAATTGTCATGGCAAATGCATTGACTGTATGAAGTGCTATGATGTGAATGATAAAACAAAACAGATAGTGGAAATAATCAAGTGAGAAAGTTTGAGAAAGTATGAAAAATGTGTTGGATATCACAAATATGCTACGTAAAATAACAATGGCGATTAAGCCTAAAAATGAGGTGAATATGGAGAAGAAATACGGCACGTTTCTCGTGAGAGAAATCCCGAAAGATAAATGGAATCGATTTAAAATAAAAGTGATTAAACAGGATGATGGTAGTACAATCAATCAGCAGATGCTTAAGCTTATTGACAAATATCTACAGACATGATAGGTTCAATGAATCCATTTGATATGGATAAACTTTATACTGATTTTATTGATAAGAAAAATGATGAAAACTTTGAGGAAAGATACACCGATAATCTCGGTTGGTATCGAGCCTCATCTGCAGGTTTCTGTTCAAGGAAGCAATACTATGAATCTGTGTTGAAATTAACTCCTACATTAAAGCCAAAGCCTGATGGACTTATGAAAATGAGGCTTGGTACTATTTTTCATGATGAATTACAAGGTGCTTTAAAAGAAACGGAAGACCTCTCTATATATTATAGAAGTATATATAATATAGAAGATAGTAATTTAGTAGAAGTTAGTAAGTCTATAGAAGACAAAGAAAAAAATATAACAGATATACAAAAAGAAAGTTGGAAAGTTC
>VTLG01013353.1_pt1 | contig 17497 bp, 27 predicted proteins | sample 4694571 | NCBI WGS metagenome assembly VTLG01 (sample SAMN12604809, study PRJNA352737) | marine metagenome | biome: ENVO:00000447; feature: ENVO:00000209|ENVO:00000569|ENVO:01000036; material: ENVO:00002151; isolation source: viral sequences binned using virsorter ... | reverse complement strand
CTCTATGGGTTGAGACTCTTCTTCCTCGGTGGGTTGAGCTTCCTCAGTTTCTGGAGTTTCCTCTTCAGGTTCCAATAGGCTGAGTAATGCTTCTTGCGCTTCAGCGACACTTCCACCTAGCGCGGGTGTTGGCTGTAATCCAGCCGGTGCTTGCGGGGCAGTTTGCGTATCCGCCATAATTAAATTCCTCTTATCAGATATATGGGTGTTGCTTCTCCATCATCTTGGCCATGTGTCCAGTTTCTACTATGGAGTTTATATGGCCATGAATTCGGTCAAGCAGTCGCATTGCAAGCCAGATAGATTCTCTAGCTTCCAAATCTGTTGAACCACTGTGATTCCAACGGTTCATTAAATCTTCTTTCAGTACATCAAATGCTTCGTTCAACAACGGGTCGTCTATAAGCGATTTCGCTCTTCGTTCCCTTTCTTCTGGTGTCATGTTCTACCTATAGCTACGGCGCGTTTCTGCTCACGCTCAATGTTAATTTCCTGCTGTTTGAGTTGCGTATCTACCGCAAGCTTCTCATACTCCTGTTGAATCTTCTGAGCCTTGATCTGAACTTCAGCAGCCTTGATCTTCAACTCTTCCTGTTTAACCTGAGCCTCAAGCAGTTTAGCCTGTTCTTCAGGTGATGGACCCTCATCCTGATTAGGTGGTAATTGTGATGGATCAGTCAAGTAATCATCTACGTTCTGGAATCCCATAGCCTTAACGAGAGATGCGCCAAGATTGTACATATTCTGAACAGAGACTATAGGCAGACCACCCTTCATAGCCTCACCAGCAAACTGTAGCATCTGAGATAGATGCATCATCTGCTGATCCTTATTTCCACTTCCTAGAGCAACACTCACGGTGCAGTCATACTTATCACGCCATACATCAGGCCTAACAGGAACCCATTCATTCCTTAACATAATCATTCTTTTCTTATCCTGATTCTTATGCAGGAGTTCGTATATACAGATCATCAGGTCTTTAACACCAGTCTCAGCAAAGTTACGAGCGATTAACTCGACTCTACTTTGAGCGGCTCCCATAACGGCGTTGACAGCGGTGGCTGTCGTGTGCGATGTGAGGGCATTTTCATCAAGACCCTGAGACATCTTAGATACACCGGCTCTGGCCTCTCTTACACCATCTAGATACTCAAGCATCTGGAATGAGTAGGGTTCAAGGGCGGGAGTAGCCAAGGGGGTGACAGCTTGGGGGGATTTTACCCTGACTACACCGCCCGGTCTTTGTGTCAACAGGTCGTCTAGGTTAGCCTGTCCTTCAAGAACAGCATAGCGACCAAAGTTCTGGTTGTACATATTATCCATGAGATTACGCATTAGCGTACTCTTCATTAACTGAAGGTCCATAACAAGGTCAGCAACAGATAGACCAAAGAACTTATGTGGAATCTTTACAGGTGTAATAGATACAAATGGGATTTTATCTATCTCATCATTCTGTAGAATTTTATTCCCTACACTGCATATCTTTCTAAGTTCTGTAATTCCATCATCATCATAATCAGTTCTAAGAAAGGATTCGTATAGCCAGTACGTTCTTAAACCTTCCTCTTCCCCAAATCCAGCATCTCCCCAACCTTCCCAATACGTTGCAGATTTATCATAGGCATATCTTTCTAATCTCTCTGAAGAGAAGGAGGCCATATCATCCCCACCACCGCCTAAATCTTCTGGCTCTAAATTCTCATCAGGATACATTTCCCGCAACTCTGATAAAGTCTTTAATACACGATGACATACAAATCGAGAATCCTGTATATTCTTAGACTCTCTCGCAATCAAGAACTCGGAAGGTGGTATATTCTCTATCTTAATCCTGCCATCGTAACTCTTTCTTTTTATTACTAAATCATGATAGGGCTGATCACCTTCAGTTATTTCAGTATGCTCCACAACCTCAACACCGTCATCAGAGATAAGAGAGATCAAAGAAATCTCGTCTAGGTTTCTATACTCTTCCCTTTCCTCTTCCTCATACTCATCCCACCAAACTTTTACGATTCCGTTCTTTGATAACAAAGCATCCGTAAACCAAGAATACATAATCTCCCAGCCCGGATTGTCTTTTGTAAAGACGTAATTAACATAGTCTGTAGCCTGTTTAGCCATTTCTACATCTTCCGGGCCGTGAGGGTTAAACTTAACCATTTCATCGCCGGATGCAAACACGCGCATGAGCGAGGGTTTTATCCACTCAATAGTATCCTGTACGGTGGAGTCTACATACTGGCTTCTGCCCTCTATCTCGTTACCAAAGGGTAAACCATAGTAATACGCCATAGCTTGCTCTCTTTGGTGGGAGATAGTATCGCCCATATAACCAAGAGAACCTGTAACCTCGCTACGGATTCTAGTGATTAATTCTTCGTCATTGATTTTTTCTTTAGCCATTAAACAATTCCATAATTCCTATATTCTACGTCTGCTGTCCATGATGGGTCTTCCCCGGCTACAGCAAATCGTTGGGACTGAAACGCATATCGAGTCGCACTCAAAAGGTCATCCCTTAAAGGAACCACCTTCCCATCTTTTCTGTGATACATTCTGAATTCTTCAAACCAATCTCCAAGAGTGCTGAAGACTTTAAACTTCTTAGCTTCTATCTTCTGTAGCATTGCCATCAAACCCTCTTCTATGGAGTTTGATCCTTTGTTACTGCCCAATGCTGGTGGATTAGTAAAATGCTCTAACATAAAGTTACAACCGAGGTTCCTGTACTGATCAGCTAGTCCGGGGTTTCCCATACTATCCCTGCGATTTCCGTCATGCGGGTAGGCTATGGGAATGAAATGCGGCCTCATTTTTATATTTTGCGCATGAACCGTAGGACTTGCTTTGGAAGCTCTGTAGCAATCGTAGATATAAAAGGTTTCGCTCTCGTTGTCTACAGCACACCAAACCAATGCGGTTGGATGATCCCAACCAAAATCTATTGCTGCTATTCTAGGCCAATGATCTTCTATCATTATTGGCTCGATCATTATATCTTCTTCTGAGATAGGGAAAACAAGGCCGGAGCCTATAGATGGTCTTCCGTATCTACGCATCTCCCTCTCATGCGGAGAGTATGCTGAGAGAATCTGGGTCATCACGGTTTCGGATAGATGACCGGGATTTCCGTGCATGGACATGATCCGTTCAGATGCATCATCCCATGTCGCGTTAGTCAGGGATTGGCCGGGCTGGATACGGTTCATAAAGGAAGCTACAGTTTCTGTCATTCCATTTTCTGGCGTGAATGTCATGTAAACCATACCTCTTCTATCTAGCGTCCTTGTCACCGCTTGGCTGTATAGCTCACGGCTAGGCTCTTCATCCAACCAGACACAATCTACTGATCTGCCCTGCCACTTCTCTACGCCCATCTCATAGGCCTTGAAGAATAAAGAAGAGTTCCCACCGCTAACGTGCCTGATTAGGGCGACCGATTTGGCGTTAGGGACACCGGGTTTGCGTTCAGTTTTAATTATTGTTTTTTTAGGCACTGCGCCTGAACCGAAGGCTTCCGGGTCATCTGGGGAACCCAATAACTCCGCCTGTACAATATCTCTCGTTGTCTCGTTCGATACCCCGCCACACCACGCAGTAATGGGCTGGGTATACCTACGGCCTTTCCACCACTTGGGATATAGCCCAGTAAGATGGTAGGACACCTCTGCCGCGCCACAATAGGACTTGCCTATACGGTTGGCGGCCATCAGTAGACGCTGATTACAATCTGCTCCAGTTTCGTGGAAGGCTTGCTGGTAAGGGTAGGGATCGTAGAAGTCGATCTTATTAAATCGTTCCCTCTGCCTGATCTCCCTAGCTATTTCTACCGCTTGTTCTAATTCTGCTCTGTTATGTGCCATCTCTATATCTTTGCTAAGATACTTCAACCCCGCTTCTGACTAGCTTTGATTGCCCTCATTTGTTTTAATGCCCTCTCTCTGGTAGGATAGCACTTGCCGGACTTGCCCCACTTCCAGCCCTTTTTACCGCTCTTTAGATTGCATCTTTGTATTGGCATCAATATCTCCAAGATGGATCACGCAATTTATTTCTCCAACCACCCTCAGTGGTATATTCTCTAGGCCTATTTAATCTTGGCCCATATAAAACTGTGGTTAATGGATCAGAAGCGGCTAACAAACCTTCCCCAACCATAGATGCCTTAGACTCTTCTGGAGAAAATGCAAGAAGTCCTGCTCCAGCCAACATGGTAGGCCACGCCATGGGATTCATCAACCCCTTAGACTTTAAAAATTTCATTTGAGCCTTCTCAATGCTCTTTAGTAATTTTGGAGATAGCCATTTATTTTTAGACTTATTTGTATATTCGTCTATAAATCTCATATTAAATGGCGTGGTATAACCGCTAGCTATACGATTTCCTGATAAATCTGTTGCCTTACTAGCTAAAATGTGATCCCACTGAAGTAACTCACCCCCCTCTCTGAACCACTTTCTTTTATTTTCTATGATGGATTCCATCATTTGCTTTTGATGCTCAGGATTCTGTGATAAAGCAGAACCCATTCTCTTTATACCATCAGCATCAACATATGGTCTTGCGCTATTAGCTTTATGGTTTCTCCATATAGCCATGCCCTCTCTGACGGCGTGCCTTTCTGCCTCTTCAGGGGTTAATCTTTTTCTCCATATTTCTTTAAATTGTTTCTCTTTCTTGGTTAGCTTTCTCTTTTCCTGAGCAAGTTCCATTTCTCTCTCAAACTGAGCAACCAATTCTTTCTGTCTAGCTGTTCTCCTGCTAGGATATTTATTAAGGGCGGCCTTTATTTTCTTTCTTCTTTGGGCCATTAGTTCTGCATTTCTAGCGTTTTGCGCTGGAGTTCTTTTCCTCTTCCTACCCTTTTTCCTTATAGTAGCCCTGTTCCCTTCCCTATAAGCTGCCTGAGTCGCTTGAACCCTATCTGGATGATTTAATCTATATCGTTTCTGCCTTATAGCGTCCCTTCTCTGTTTTAGGGTACGATTCCTTTTGGGAGTTATATTTAACTCCTTCTCCTGCTTTATTATCTCTGGTAAGTCTATTCCTACAGGATTAGCCACATCAGTTCACCAGATCAGGTATTTCCGATATGGAGCTAGACCCTGTTAGAGCCTCCAGTTCTCTCTTTAGTTCATCAGTAGATGCAGTCTCCACATGGGAAATCTCTGTTTTGACCTTCTCAGTCGGTTTAAGGCCAGCCCTGTCCAGTATATCCTTTACCGCTCCAAGTCGCACAGACTCGCTCTCAGCGCCTTCTGAGAGGGTTTTAAGCTGGGTCAAGGCACCGGGTACGCAATCCATTATCATCTTCTTGGTGCGCTCCTCAATCTGAGTCTCGAACTGGTTCTTTAGCTCATGGCCTCGTTGCTTGGGATGGGCATAGCCAGCAGTAGCCGCAGCTTTAGCGGCATTACCGTGTAGGCAATACTGCTCGATAAATGTTTCTTGTTTAGCTGTTCTCATGTCCAGATTGTAGGGTCTTCGTCATCAATAGATTCAATTGCCTGTTTTATGTTTTCTATTCCACCACTCCTGTTATCCATTATCCTAGAGATAACGGTTCCTATATCATTGAGATTATTACCAGTTAAGTTTTCTAACACCCCTAATAAACCAGCTATGTGATGTTTTGGTTGACCCCCATGAGCAGATACCTGCCCACCGCTTGACCCTTGAGCATTTAGTAGACCAATATAGGTTGGTGTTATTGTTTCACCTGTTCCAGTTGATACAGTAAAATTAGGTTTAGGTATGGGTATTGGATCACCAGCTGCATTTTCATAACTACCTTGTATTATATCTTCTAGACCAAATGTTGTTTTGGGCATCAAATCCTCATCTGAAAGTTCATACCCAAGTTTTTCAGCTTCCTCTTTAGCTGATTTATTGACAATACCAGATACGGTTTTCCAAGCCCCTTGACCGAAGGGGGACAACCCAGATGTACCTTTTAATGCAAGGGTGGCTAACCTTTCTGGTGACGAAAGAAAACTAATTGCCTTTCTCTTACCCCAGCCACCTATGCCGGACATTTCTTTTATGACATCTAAAGTCGGGTTGGACATTTCTTGCTTTATCTTTTCAGAAGCATATTTTATAGCATTGGGTCCAAACTTCTCTTCTAACCCAGTTTTTTGATACAAATCCTCGGCAGACTGAGTTATATTTGCAAATGTAGGCTCAATATGTCCAGCTACACCAGACATAAATTTTTCAGTCGTATCTACAAAAGAAGTATAGTCACTAAATAAATCATTAGTTTTTTTATCCTCTTCTTCTCGATCTTGACCATAAGCGCTTCCTACTATAAAACCCATTACGTCAACAAACCTCCGCTACCATATCTGGAAGGCGGTCTATCGGGTCCAACTCCATAGCCCATTCCTGGCTTTGCACCTCTAGGGACACCACCCGATCTTAGATCATTAAGTCTAATCTCCATACGGGTTCGCAAATTATCTAGATGTTGTATTCTAGACATAAGCTCCCTTTCCTCATCCAAAACGCCCATTTCCTCTGCCATGATATTATCCGTATTTAGGGAAGTTTCTTCCAAGCATCATAATCTGCTTGTCGGCGTAATCTGAGCCAACGCTTCCATGCTGCACGTTTCTTTTTTGCCTCTTCATAGGAGTCATCCCTTTGTTCTCTTATTTCATTACGGCGAGTTTGCACGCCCTGCCCATAAGCTGGACCACCCTCCCAAAGATTTCCAGCTACATGCATACCATACTTTTCGTTATGCGCTACGTCTTGAGGCGTTGGTGGTCTATTTGATAATTTGTTTAATACTTGGTTACCGACCATAGTTTTAGATGGTACTGAAGTTGTTACAGGCTCAAACCCCTGCTTTACCAGCTTACTCTCAGATTTAGGGCGACCAATTAATCCTTCTAAAAACTTCCCAGCACCAAGTAATCCAGTAGTAAAGGGGCTAACTACACCTAAAATGCCACCACCCTGAATTACCCCTTGAGTGAGCAACCTTTCAAATAAATCTTTATCCCATGGACTAGAGTTAGGATTTACCGATGTCCCAAAGATTTCCATTAGTAAGGCTCTTCTTCAAGCTGGGCGCCTAGTGTTCCACCACGGAAAAGAGGATAAGAGCCGGTTTCAACTCCTCTCTTCGTCATCCATCCGTAGTCTCTTGTATTCATCATGGCGTTGATCTCGTCTATAATTAGTTCGTGTCTCTTCTCGCCCTTTTTCATCTTAGGAAGAAGCTGACCTACCGGGACTACATTAAAATCAACGTCACCAGTTTTTGCTACTTTAGGTATTGACATATTAGTTATGTCTATAACAACGGGGATTTTCTTACTACCGAACTCCAGAACCCTATCTACGAATTCTGAGCCACTACCCTGCCGATACCAATCTGTATTCCATTGTACACCCTTTCCTGTGGCCTTGTCAAATACCCTAGTGTGGTTCATGTGGGCTAAGAGTCGGTCAGGGGTCAACGAGGAATGTGGACCTACGCTGATATAGTTATCTGTTTCCCTGATTCTCCTTTCTGCTAGATCAACATCCAATGGAGCGGTATTCTTATTACCCTTAGCATTGATGTCGCGCATCTCCTGCAATAACAAGTCTTTCGTTATTACCACATCCGGGTTTCTTGTCCAGATAGACGCCCACGCCCTGTCTACCATTTTAAGCGGATTTGTCTGAACTCCGTTTTCTACTCTAGACCCAGCCGCTGAAGCCCTGACTGCGTGTCCACTGGCTGGCATTAGTGGTTTGGTTACCCATAATGACTCTCTTCCATCCTTGGTATGAGCCTTTAATCTGGGTATAATATGATCCAGCATTTCCGTAGGAAGCGTGGATTGGGTCAAATCAGACAGTATTTGAGGTTGATTTACTATATCCATATAGCCACCCTCAAAGGAAGTAGGGAATATATGGCCTTCTAAGGCAGCTTCAAGATTCTTTATAATAGGACTTGTGGGATCAGTAGACTTAATATTAAGTATTACCTTGGCAGCCTCGTTCAAATACTCATTATAAGCCCTATTCCACTCCTTACTACCGCTTGGCTCTTTAGCCATAACCTCTTCAAGACGCTTAAACTCCTTAGCTATAAGGGGTTTTATATTAAACACCTCAGATAGATAAGCATTCTTTGGGTTAAGGTTAAGAAACTTTGATACTATAGCCTCTGGAACCATCTTGGCTAACTGGAATTTTTTACCACCTCTGTACCAAGGAAGTGAAAGTCCTGTCTTACCAGCCCTTTGCATTCTGGTTAGATAGATATCAGAACCCATTACACGGTTTAAACCACCCTTACTAAGGTTCTGAAGCCCTCTAATCCCTTTAAACGGGTTAATCAGGTTAAGGTAACCATATGTGATCTGTTCGCCAGCATGGGCTGTTTTAGGCCAATCAAAAGGAACCCAATCTGTTAAATAGGATGGAACTCCAGCAGCCCATCTAATCCCTTTATCTATTGCACCAGCTACAGGCATTAGCATTTCAGCAGCAGCCTTACCCTCTTCAGTTCTTGGGACATATCCAGACTCAGCAGCTTTCATAAATCCGTATCCGTCTGACTGCTCAAGTCCATACTTCTCAGCCATTTCTTTTCCGGTGGGCTGTCCGGTTATCATGGCTCCGACTTCCCATGGAAGCCCTCTAGCGCCGGTTACCAACCCGGTCAACATAGACATCAGGACTTCACCAAAACCCAATGCAGCAGCACCCTGAGCCTGTAGAGCCTTCTCTCTAGGCTCCATGTAGGTTTCAGCTATCTGATTGAGTATATCCTGTTTTTCGTCATCTGTCATTGTAAAAAGTAAAAGTCAGCCCAGATAGCAGTTCCGAATATGGAACCGAGTATCGCAACTATCATAAGGAATGGGAATATATACTCCTTCATTTAAAGATGTACCATATCAACAAACTGGCAGCCGTGATGTCCACGCATATGGACCACACTATGTAACTTCTCAATAACCACTTAGTCAATCTGGAAGCTAGAACCGCATCCGCACGAACTGGACCCAGTAGGGGGCGTAAAATGGAATGAAGGTCTAAAAGGATCATCTATCCAATCCATCTTCGCATCACTCAACAACTCCAAAGAGGTGGGGTCTGAGAAGATTGTGTCCGACAACATCTGAGCATCTGATGGTATGTCTGTGGTGGGCGATAGCTTTATTTGATAGCCTGAACATCCGCCACCTTCTAGATGTATCCCTAAAAAGCCTTCGCCATTTAGGGTTGAATCTACCTTTGTCTGCGCCGACTCTGTTATCGTCACCGGGCACCAAGTAATCCCGGTGGTATCTGACCATTCATAGGCACACCCTGCGGTATCGGAGGGGGTAGATCAGGGCCGGGCATAGCACCCATGCCACTCATATCTTGCGGTGGGGGCATAGGTTGTCCACCACCTTCCATGGCCGCCATAATCTGCTCCGGTGGCATTCCAGCCGCCATAAGCTGTTGCATGATCGCATCACCTTCAGCCTTTAATTCGGCCAGTCTTGCCAATAATTGTTCCATCAGGATAACTCCTCGTTTAGTTTATTTATCGAATCAGATACTTTGGATGTAAATATAAAGGGTAACAACCCATGTGCCACAGCAATCAACGACAAACGAAACAACCTGTATGCCAGTGTCAGTGCGTACCATAGGTGCATACTCCAACTCATGTTAATTTCTTTCAGGTGTTTCACAATACTTTTGCCACCACAATGTTTCCCTCTTTGTTCGTCTTTAATTCTACTGTACGCTTCTCGCAAGTAAATCGAGTCTTCCCAGATGCCGTGTCTTTCCAACCATTTCTTTTCAAAGTACGTTTCATACTCAGACATCCAGACATACCCATCTCAACCCACTCGCCAGAGTCGTTCTCATAATGACCCATCCATTCCTTTAGGTTATCGTTCATGTACAGCAGTAGGACAAACATGACTTCCATTAGTGCGCTCCATTACTGAATTTAATTTGTGCAACCTTATCCTTTAGTATCTCTACCTTCTGTTCCAGTGCTTCTATTCTCTGTCGGTAGAAGTCAAGGGTAAGTGCCTGTTGTCTGTCGAATGGAGCATTACCACCCTCAACATTATTTAGGAGCTTTTCAAACTCACCGGAGAGATGCTCTATAAGCATGAACTGTTCAGCGTCCGCAGGGAGTGCCCCTAGCTCACCTCTTGGCCACTTCTCAGTAAAGGTCGAGTTCTTGGTCACATCAGCAGACATAAGTATCTGGTTAGTCTCAACCACATTCAGTCTTTCCAGTATTCCAAAGTAACCCCATGCTCCTACACAAACTGTCCCGATTAAACCGATCAGGTTTCTAATCGGCATTCCAACGCTAGTCTTATCACTAAGACTAACATCATCCGCCATATGGATTGCCCTTGGCTGTCTGCTCCGCTTCACCCTCAGCTAACCAAGAAAATATTTGTTCATGCTGAACCATTATCTCGTTATCCACATCACGCAAAACATTATCAGCCTCTTCTAATCTCTCAATAGCCTTCCATAGTTCCTCAACCTTAAAGTTAAGGACATCTAGTCCAGATACTGCTCGTTGTATCTCAGTCTGGAACTGATCTGATTTATCCACAAGACCAGATAGTCTTTCAACCTCAGAAGATAGTCCACTAGCCCACCATATAGCGCCTACGGATTGGGCAATAAGGAATAAAGCTAGTGTAATTACTCTCGAATCTACGTTCATTATGACTCCTCAAAGTCTTCTAATTCTACTTTAGGAGGAGCCATATCCTCCGGTCTATCAAACATCTTCAGGTTTTGTCCAGAAAATACTATGCAAGTTCTATCTTCTCTAATATGAAGGACAGCAGCAGTCTTCGTATCGGGATTATGTAGTACAACTATACCTGTGGTGGGACTCTCCTCGAAAGTCATGGAGATATGTACTGCATAGTCTGTAGTTAATGCGCTCATCATCTCTGTCATGCCCGGAGTACAGATAGATGGGTAGGGTATCATCAGCTGTTTAGCACCTTCAGGGGGGCCAGCAAGGACATTCAAACCCAATGCAAATGAGCATAGAATAGCCCATTTAAATAGGGTCTTCATAAGTAATTCCTAATGTATAGTGAAAATAACCACTGGTGAGTGGATACAATATCACGCTAACGCAAAAAAATAAAAAGGGGTCCGGTGGGGTCTAAGTGACGCAGGGAAATAGTACCCGCGTGGCAGGGCAATGCCTAAGCTGAGCCGGCATTTTCTCGCCCATGCGCAAAGAGTAGTCGGCATTCTCGCGATAGGATCATATCGGATCACAACCACGATAGATCAATAGGTCGACATAGATCAATACACTGAACTGGTTTGGTTTATATGTGTGTGTGCCACATAAATATCATTTAATTTGTATTGGCCTATTGACAAGCGCCCCACGTTCCTGTACTGTGCCCATTCTTTCACACACTCTATGGGATAAACCATATGGAAATCACTGTTAAAATCAAATCAGTCTACGGTACTGACAAGGTATACCCGGTATGTGACCGTGCCAAGATGTTTGCATCTATTGCCGATACTGTCACATTGACAAGCTACACCATTGACAAGATCAAAGCATTGGGATACATGATCATCGTGAAACAAGATCGGGTGACGCTATGATACCTGACATCGTATTCCTGATTCTGTTCAACGTACTCATTATCACATACATCGTTCTGAGGTAACACAATATGAAACGTGTCCAAGTCTATTACAACATTCGGCGTGGTGATTATTCGGTCCGTCAATCGGGCCGTGTGATCGATCATGTCGACTCTATCGTGTTGCGTGATGTCCGTTTCAACGTAGCACCCGCTGGCCGTGATAAGGTGCGAGCTACTGGTGTCAAAAACGTACACGCTACCGTCACGGGTTATTCGCTGCTCTATATGACATCTGCCGAGTGGATTGAAGGTATGACCACTGGTTATGATTTCGTGTCTTATAATCCGTTCAAATATGATCAGTTCGTGAAAATCACCAGTAATGGTTATGACGGATTCTATGCCGACCCCGTACACTCTGCCGAGGTTGTCGCACTACTGCCGAATCGTGAGATTCGCACATGGGGGGTAAAATGAGCAAACAGGAACAATGCGACAATTGTGGTCGATTCGTGGCGTGGCATTCGCTGTCATGGGATGACACGATAAACAGTATAGTTTGCCATTCATGTGCACCCGCTGTAGAATTGGCAGAATACGACGACGATGTTGCTAGTCTACTGGTCGACGGCGACCCCTTTCAATTCAGATGATTGACATCATTCAATACTTGGCAATGGGATTCTACGGTATCATCGCGCTGGCATTCTTTGCTGGCGTGATCGGTGCCGTGTTCGGATTTGTATATCTATCAATTCTAGACTATCGGAGAGACAAATAATGGCCGTACACGTTTCGAAAATGAGCGGTAAACTCAAGGGTATACCAGCAATAAACACGAATACCCTCACGAACCCTTTTTGCATCAAACAACATACTACAGACACAATCTGTGGCAAATGCTATTCGTTCACAATGTTGGAAGGCTACCGCAAAAACTGCACACCCGCATTTGAGCGAAACAGTGCCCTATTGTCCGAACACATCCCATGGGATGAATTGCCAGTGCTGAACTTTGCATACGTTCGATACAGTGCCCATGGTGAAATCATCAATTATCAACACTATCTGAACCTAGTCCGTATCGCTCTGAAGAATCCACAAACCACGTTCGTGCTGTGGACAAAACGGGCGAGTATTGTCAGACAGTATCAAGCGCGACCTATACACGGGATGCCACGCAATCTGATACTGATATTTTCAAATCCCAGGGTGGACAGGGTAATCGATGTACCGCGAGGTTTCCACAAGGTGTTCAACAATGTCTCAAAAGGGTCGACAGCGCCCCAGAATTGCACTGGTCGCAAATGCATGGATTGCCTAGCCTGTTACCGCAAAGACTCTGGAACGGACGTTATCGTGGAAATGGTGAAGTAACGGACCTATTCCACAGCATCATAATAAACGGGGTATTTCTCACTGCGTCTGTAGTCACGCAGGGTTTTGTGGGAATGCCCCTTTTTGCTATACGGTGAATCTTTCTGTGCTAGATTACGCTGTCTTGATTTTCTACGTTTTGATTTTTCTTCTAGTTTGTCCACAAAAGTTATCCACAGGCTATAACGTTCCAAGTCATTGATTTATAACGACAATACAAAGTTATCCACATATCCACAGGCCTTATAATATAATATATATAGTATTATACTAAATTTAATATTATATAATATATATTGTATTATATATATTGTACAATATAGAGGAATAGTTTATACTAAAACATTACTCTCTTACCTATATTAGTAAATAGGGCTTAACTCTTTGATTTTAAAGGAAAACAGGGAATGCTCCAATGATGGTGAATTGGGCTAGTCTGTAAAACTAGTGGCACTGCCTGAGTAGGTTCGAATCCTTCCATTCCCACCAATTTTAAAATAAATGAAAATAATGCTTGCATCTGAAATCTACCTGTGCCATAATTCGTTTCATGGTATCCAGAGGTAAAACAGTACGACTCAAAAACAAGGAAACGGGCCATGAGGTCCGACTACTTGTGATCTTGGCAGATTCCAAACAAGGATACTTGGCGTCCGATTCACTCAGCAAGGCTAAAGAGGGAAATTGGGCATGGTACAACCTCAACGAATGGAGTGAAATTTGAAGAAATGACAATGAAGGTGCGACTCAAAAAACAGGCTGAAAAAGATTTCGACAAAGCTGATGTCGAAGAAAAACAGCTTGCACTGAATGCAGCTTGCAAGGATTTTGTGAGCGAATTCATAGATTGTGAGGGCGATGTATTCTACTCAACCTTCAGCAAAGCATCTAATGCGGTCTGGCAGCACGAGCAGTCTGTAAGAAACTCAGCCATGACCAAAGTGGGGCCAGAATGGAACCACGATGACGGTGTTGTAGGTAAGTGGAGATACCCACATCTGAGGAAAGATGATGACTAGAAGGGTGATGCCTTTTAGCCTCGTCTTCCATGACAAGGACCAGCAGTTAACCCTAGAACTGCATGATAATCCTGTAATCTTGACTAGGGACGAAGCAGACGCGCTGGCCTTTCACCTCGCCTCATTTGTCGAGGATATGGACAGCACCCGCAAACCTAAACCGTCCGCAGAAGGAGCGGACACACACGCAGAAGACCATGGCGAAATGCTCATGGCTCAGTTTGATAATGACCCCAATCCGTACCATGGCGATTATTCTGAAGACTGATAGGGTGGGGGGAGAAATCCCCCTTTCCCTTTGTTATCATAGGGTTAAGCCCTATTTACTGTATATTGTATGCACTATAAAAAACCAAAGTATGAAGTCTCTTTACGCAAACTTGAAAACATCCTATCGGAAGTCCTACGCTCGTCTGGCAACAGCAAGCAACTGGACCTCGATAACAGGATGCGCCGTGCCATTAGACATATCCAAATTATCAAGCGCACTGCGCCGAATAATGAAGATGGTGATTTGGCTATGGTTAAGGCCTACCAAGTCTACGACAGACTGCAAAGGCTCTCGAACTATCCACAATATTTTTCGGATAACACCAGATATGCCCCGCAGAGGGTCGTATCGGACAGGTTTGTCGGCTATAATGCAAGACCGGCCTCGATAAGATGGGACGTTGCAGCCATGATGGCCGTGCCCATGAGTGGGCCGGACAGGAACTGGTGGCGACCACCATCACGACCAGCACCCGTTAAACACTATACCAGAGAGGAACTAGAACTTGAATACCCTGCATTTACGGTGTCAAAGAAACGCAAAGATGCTACTTGAGTCAGCATCAACAGAGTGCAAATCAATGCACTATGACATGAAGGAAGATGCCATACTTCCAGACATGGACACCATCTATAGTTCGGCAGAAGAAATGCGCCGATTCGCTGATCGACTCAATAACTTTGCTGATGAGTTGATGATAGTGTACCGTAAGATGGACCACCACCAAGCAATGATCGACCTCGATGACCTGAGAAACGAATCCTATGCTAATTGAGAAGGAAGAACTAAAGCCGTATGAGCGCATAACGGACGCTCAACGGAAGATCAGGGAGAGTGGTGATTTTATTGATGAGGTGATGGATAGGTTCCTCAATGGCACCCACATGAGCGGTATTAAACTTCCGTTCCCCCTGTTCGACTCTGTATTCAGACTGCGTGAGCAAGAAATAACGGTCTTGGGTGGCATCAATGGTGCTGGCAAGTCCTTATTCGCCTCACAGGTCACATTAAACGCCATAGAACAGGGATATCCATGCATGGCAGTCAGCTTAGAAATGAGCGGACCCCAGATGGTGGCCAGAAAAATAAGACAATGTTCGCTTCAAGCCCAACCCAACATGGAATCAGTCTTATCCTTTGCCCAATGGTCCAAGGGTAAGATGTATTTCTATGATCAGCACGGTTCTGTAGACCCCAAGACGCTAGGTTCTGTCATCCGCTATGCCGTTGACAAATTCAAGGTTAAATTTGTACTGGTGGACTCCCTGATGACCATGAGCATGGCATCTGACGATTGGAACGGACAGAAGGCCGTGGTCAATATGCTGGCCAATGCAGCCAGAGGTCTGGATGTACACATCATGCTAGTCTGCCACGCCAGAAAGGGTGAGAACGTCAAGACCAGACTCGACAAATGGTCTATCGCTGGGTCAGCCGACATCACAAACAGGGCCGACAACGTGATCATACTGGGTCGTGAGTACGAGAAGGACGGTGCTGACGCTTACATGAGCCTGTGCAAGGCTAGACATTGGGATGGTGCTGAAATGGACCTAGACCTATGCTTTGACATGGCATCGCTTAATTTCTATATGCACGATTTACCCCCCACTCAAATTGGGATGAACGAGAAGGTTCGCCCCAATGGTGGTGTCGTGGGTGAACTGGAGACTATGCACCTCAATGATTAGACACCTGATAGGCAAGTCTCTGTCCGCCTGTACCATGGACATCCTCGGTGGGGCAATCAACGAGGAAGAGGTGCTATTGATCTGCACATCCACAAAGCACCCATTCAACGACCCCAATCACTTCTATGATATGCGGTACTTTGACAGCACTGAAGAGGCTGAGTTGCTCCAAAGGCTATGGAAACAGGGTCGCATACACCAGCCTCGTATGCTCAGTGACAGCTACAATCATGGGAAGGAAGAGTACCTATTTCCCTACGATAACTATCGGCATAAGGTCTGGTATTCCATTAAAGATCAAGCACTTACAGACCACCTAGACAGGAAGAACGAAGGTGAGTAACTGGAAGAATTTCGAACGCAGGGTAGCTGCCAAGGTTGGTGGCAAGCGCATTCCGATCACGGGGCGCAAGTGTCTGGACATAGATCACCCAACGCTAGACATAGAATGTAAGTACAGAAAGAATTTACCAGTCTGGCTCTTTAAAGATGCATGGAGTCAGGCAAACACAGGGAGTGGTATTCCTGTAATCGCAGTCGGAGAATATAATAGTAGTGATATATTTACAATTATTTCTATCGACACCCTTGTTAAACTTTTAGAAACGGAGTATAATAGATGTCAATGATAGTAAGACACCCTTTCCGCAACTTCTTCAGCAGTCCATTTGATGTGGACTGGAATGAGGCATATAAACAGTCCATGATACCTGAAGATGGCACAATCATTGTGCAGCGGGAGTTGGTTGAAAAGAAGTACCGGGTCAAGCACGAAAGTGATGGCACGGTGAAGTACATCCCGTTCACCGAAGAGGTAGTCGATGGACCGGATTGAGTTAATCCTCAAACGGCCTTTTAAAGCGTCACAGTTAAAGTGGCGCAAAGGGCCGGGTGGGATAGAATTAGTATACATCACAGCCCGTGATGTTATGGACAGACTCGATGAGGCTGTCGGTATTGCTGGATGGTCAACAAGCTTACATGAGGTACAAGGCCGTGTAACCTGTGAGTTATCCCTAAACATAAAGGGCACATGGATTACCAAGACTGATGGTGCCGGAGACACTGGCATAGAAGGTGAAAAAGGTGCTATAAGTGACGCATTAAAGCGGTCAGCGGTACTCTGGGGAGTAGGGAGATATTTATATCATCCCCATGCATTCCATGGTCGGGACGCAGCCGAATGGGCAACACCAGAAGGCTTTGAAAAGATCATGGCCAAGAGACATAACAAAGAAATAGAACAATTCAAAAAGGAGTTAGGCGATGTCTGAATTTAGAACCCCATTGGGAGAGGAAGTATTCAAGCAGAAGTATTCCGCAAACCAATACGAAAGCTGGTCCGACAGGGCACACGTTATCGTAAACAGTGTTTGTGGTGACCATGACGGCACGAAGAACAACCTTTTGAGTAAGGATGACCGTGATCAACTGGTCAGATACATCATCAAGTTTCAGTTCCTACCCGGTGGTAGGTACATCTACTATGGTGGCCGTAGGGCTAGAATGTATAACAACTG
>VTLG01011585.1_pt1 | contig 17497 bp, 26 predicted proteins | sample 4694571 | NCBI WGS metagenome assembly VTLG01 (sample SAMN12604809, study PRJNA352737) | marine metagenome | biome: ENVO:00000447; feature: ENVO:00000209|ENVO:00000569|ENVO:01000036; material: ENVO:00002151; isolation source: viral sequences binned using virsorter ... | reverse complement strand
AGAAATTGCCTGGTCAACACCAAAAAACTCATGTTTAGCCAGCGCATCTGTGAGTAATTTTCTGTCAGCCTTGCCACCCATAGCTTCCAGGGTTGTGCATATTGTGAATTGAATATGTGGTATATATTGTTTTTTCAACGAAGCATCCTCTTTTCACGCGCCACGCTTGTTTTCTTTTTTTCAAAGCATTGCGCATAAATATTCTTAACGTGTTTTTCTTTGACAGTGTTGCGTGCTGTTCCGGCGGCTTTTCTGCACACAAATTGATCTTCAAACTCATGGTATTGGATGTAAAGGTGCGGTTTATTTTCAACGTGAACAGTGATCATAATTACCAGCAACCACACCATATCACTCGCCATACAATTCGCGCAGCCGTTCATCCGGCCCTACAAGATCCGCGCTTTTCAACTCCTCATGGTCGCAGTCTCCGCAGTACCAGTGCTCGACCTGGCGACCCATTGGCCCTTTAGAATAAATATACTCCAGCAACCCACCACACTTTCGGCATTGCCTGTATTTCATAGCTGCTAGTCTTTATTAGATGATGAACGATGGTCTTCTTGTAAAGATCGATACGCCTTGGTTTCAAAAAAACCATTATTCATCTCAATAAAATTTACTATTTTTGATAGTGGAAATTCATCAATGTTGCCCCGGCTGTTCTGCCAATTATATTTGGGGCTGAGATCATTTAATTTACCAAGCGAGACATTGCCATTCTTTCTATAATCACCGACATCTATGCCATTGATATATGCTGCAACACCAATGTCTTTGGCTACCAATACACAAATATCGTATTCACCTGGATAACACCTAAAATCTGCGCTGTACCGCTTATCTATTCCACTACCGCCGGCTCTTGGTTCGGAAACAGTTTTTACTTGTACGGAAAGAATTTGTTTTGGTGTTCGCCAGAGTACGTCTTCGCGTGTTCCATCGCCTCCTGCAAGGTAGGCCCGAAAATCTATTTCATGTGACAAAGCAGCTTTGTATATTTGCTCAATGACAAAAGACTCACCCCATCCACCAAGTATACTTTGGTAGCGGAAATCTTTTTTTATATTGTCATACTGATAAATCTTTGGCGTTTCTCCATTTGGAAAAAGTCCTCTTTGATCGTCATTCATAACCATTTTACCTCCGTTGTTTTTAAGCGGTCTTTGTCCCAAACAAACCAGGCCAGCGCCATCATGCCCCCCACATACGGCTCGCCGTTCTTCATCAGCGATTGGCGCTGCGAGAAGACATACACAGTTGCCGGTGGATGCTTTTTAAAAAAAGCTTTACGCTCGATGCCTTCCAAAAAACTAAGCTTCAACAGCAGCGCAACTTTTTCATGCGCCAGGTCAACGGCGTGTTTGGCAAATGCCAGGGCGTTTTTATAAGGTGGATTGGTGATTATGTTATCATGACGTTGGGTTTCCATAAGGAAATTAACGCGCCCGATTCCATAGCCGCGATCCACTAAATCTGTTGAGGTAACAGAATGTCCGTTGTCTTTTAAAACTTTGCTGATGTGGCCTTCGCCGCAGCAACATTCCCACACGTTGTTTGAAAAAACTTCAACATCTAATAATGCCATTGTGGTCTTTGCCGGTGTCGCATAGAAATCATTTTTCTCACGATTGCCGTGATGATTGTGACCAACGATCTGCATACCTGTTCTTGTTGTCATGCTAATCCCACAAAGTTAGAAGCGGTCGGACGGATGACTTTAAATTTGTCGAAGCAGCCCGGCGTACTGGTGGCTGGCCGGCCATAAAATTTGAAAATCCTGAAAGCATAAGGAAAATAAAAAAACCTGTGATTGCAAAAACAGCAAAAAAGGGTAGTGCCAGGACACAAAATGCTATTGATATTGTTTTGTTCCAAAAGTTTGTAAAACTACGATTCATGTTGTTCCCCTACTTTTAAAATTTGATATTCAAACTCAGCTTTATCTGCACATTCGCGGCAAGCATCGATGCGCCTGGGCAGCCTGTACTCGTGATAGATATCTGTTGGCTCATCAAAAACTAAAATGCTTCGCTTGCGCATGACATGGGCTGCCGGCAGCTCAACTTTCCCGGTGTTAAAACACTCACGGCACATCATCGTTCTTCTTTCGTATGACCAGCTCATAGCCCATGACGTTCAAGACGCTGTTGAGGTTGTTGACGCTAGGTGAGTGTCGGCTAAACCAATTGTGAAGGGTCGAGTAATTCACCCCGGCTTCCTGGCAAATATCGGGGATACTAAATCTTTCTTTTTTAATAATTTCTGCCAGATGCTTGATAAGCGGCACGCACGATTGATGAACAAAAAAACTTCTCATATTTGTAAACTCATTAACTCTGATAAAAATTTTTGGGCATCATCAATGGAACGGACTAGACAAACGTGGCAGCTAATGGCTCTCAATTTGTCCAAACATAGGGTTTGATTTTTTGACAACCGGCCCTTGTCCGTTTTGACTTCAAGAAAAATGGGCGCTGGCTTGATGCCTTGCTTGAAATAAATACTGGCAACCAGAATTTCGAGATCGGGCCATCCTGGCTGCATACCCATCCTTTTTTGCTTCACCCTGAACTGGACGTTGTGGCGGCCCTCATTCGGCGAGTGATGGACTAAGCTGCCAACTGGCAAAGCGTGGCTCAGCCATTCAACTATTGATTGTTGAATCTCAAATTCGCGCAAACTCATTGACAAGCTGCTCCGCCTTTAGTTTTCCATTTGACGCGATGATGATTTGTTGGATAAGCTTCAAACTTGGACGCTTCTTACCGGCAATAATTTGGGTAATGTGCGGACGACTCACGCCCAGCATTTTGGCCAAGCCTTCATGGCTTTCGCCCGATTGTTTTGCCCACTGTTTAAAAGTAACCATAAAAATAGCTTTATGATACTGTTGGTTACATATCAATTGCTTTTTAGCCGTCTAAGAAACTATCTGTTAGCAATTATCACTGTTAAATGCTATCTGTATTAAATTAATTTTGTGAGGGGGTTTTTTTGAAAAACAAATTAAGAGAAATGCGGCAACAAAAAAATGTCAGCGTTGATGAAATGGCTGATGTTTTAAAAATAAAGGCAGCTGCATATCGAAGATATGAGCGTGGCGAGGTAGATCCAAAAATTTCTCAGGCGGTGACGATCTGTGACTACCTAAAATGTCGCCTCGATGAAATTTGGGGAAGTAGCGAAGTGCCGGCTGAGGTGGATTTGTCTTACAAAATTCGCCCAGGCCAAACTGTATATTTCAAATTAGAGAGTGAAAAATAAAAATAATCGATGTTATCCACAGTCAATTTTGGGGCGCTTACCATTTGAAAATGGGGAGTGTGCCATTCATAAGTGGTAAGCGTACCACTTTCAACCAATTAAAGGGGGATAAAATGACCTATGATAAGAAAGATTTCGATACAAGTATTAACAATTTGAGAGAAAATCAAATCGCATTATTTACGATTCTTTTAAATAATTGGCAGATGTTTTATGCCGAGTTTATAAAAAACCAGGACATCTACAAGACTGAAAAAAATACACAATTTAATAAAGATATTGTGGAAAGAGACAAATCAAAATGTAGATTGTTTTGGCATGAAAGCGTTCACAAAAGATCGATGTTGTATACAATTATGACCAATTATTTTTTGAACCAAAAGAGTAATCCACGCAAATTGGCTGATAAAAAAATGATAGATTACAGTACAGTAGCGAGATATGCTAAAGAAGCGAAAAAATTAGGATACTTGACTAAAGAAACGGAATTTAAACCCTCCGAGTTTTTAATTTATGTTTTTAAAGAAGATATGATGTCAATTATTTCAGGCAGCCCAGCCTTCCGTAATCTCGCCTACAACCATATGGGCGAAAGGGTTTTAAAAAGTTTGGAAATGTATGAAAAGGCGGGTGGTATACAATTTGCCAGCTGGCCTACGCCAACGGAAATTGACGATTACATGGCTGACGAATCTGTAGTGGTAAGCCTACCACTTAAAAGTGGTAAGCGTGCTAACTAAAAGTGGGATACATACCAACTTTATAAAAATTTAAACTTTGACTATCCAATAAAAAATTTAGTCTAATTATCTCCGCTTTTTTTAAACGGAGATTTTTTTTTGCAAATTATTTCACAGCAGTTAGTTACATATTGTTCATACAAAGATAGATAAAGATAATTATTATACACTGTGAATAATTTAATGTTGACGTTGAGTTACCTTTGATGTTTTCAATAGGAACGATAGAAATTTATGATACGGATTTTTACATTGTCAGATTTTGCAGATTTACCAGACTGGGCTGAACGCTTTAAATTTTGGCATCACTCGCCAAGCGGCTGCAATCGTCCACACGATTTGGAGTTTTTTGAAAAGGCCGTTGCCAGGCCAGCAAAAATTTGGTCGCCAGCAAACAGCCCAATGCTTGCCGGCACTCTGGCTGAGACTCACGCCAAGCGTGTTGTCATTGATGGTGATGATCAAAAAGAAAGTTTCCGTGATGCACTGGCTTTGCTGCAAGAGCACCAACCAGCAGCCTGGGATGAACAAGATCAGCAAAAACATAAGATTATTCTTGAGGGTGAATACGACTCAGACGTTGTAGATGACCTTACAGGCACTGTCTTTGAGCTTACGCTCGAACATATGGTGCATGGGCTGCGAGAGGCCACGCGGGGCGAAAACAGCGTGTTAGACGGCCCTTGGATTAGTTTAGACATGACTGGCTTGGCCTTAGACTTTGCTGGTGAAATCGATGTGCAAACCAGGGGGGTTGTTGAGCTAAAAACGCAATGGCCCTACTTTAAAGAAAATGCAAAGCGCGGCTTTACGATTAACAGTTTGCCGGCACGGCCTAAAAGCGAACACGTTTCACAAGTCGCCGTCTACTGGGCGTGGATGAAGCAGAAATCCGCGAATGTGCCAGTTACCCTGGTATATGCAAACTGCAAAGGCTACCGCGTCTTTTCTAGCCTAGATTGCGAGGAACTATCTCCAGCACGATTGGATGATGCACTGGAACGATTGCGTTTGGTTGCTGCGACCAGAGAAAAGTTGATGAGCAAGGCAGATGATCTCAAGGATCTATTAGAAATGGTTGCGCCAGACTTTTCGCATTGGATGTGGAAAAGCAAATCACCTGAGTATAAATCGCTGGCTCAGCAAACATGGGCAATTAGGAGATAAAAATGCAAATGGATTTTAACTATCCAGACAATCCCGGTTACAAAGGCCAGCTTACCAGCAAAGATGCTGCCAAAGACAAAAAATCGTCAAAAAATATTGACCAACTTCAAGTGGTAGAAGCTTTAAAAAATGCCGATGAGGGTTTAACAGCTGACGAGGTTGCTCAGGTCTACGGCGAAGTGTTTACCAAGTACCGGCCACGATTTTCAGAACTGCGAAAAAATGGTGTGATTCAAGATACCGGGGAACGCCGCCCATCCTACTTAGGTAAACAACAAATAGTCTGGGAGCTTCGCTATGAGTGAGCAGCTGCAAGATGCAATGACAAGGTGTAATACGCTTAATGACTTATCAGGCGTAAAGCAGCGAGGCGGCAAGAAATACACTATGGTTAAAGATCGTGTTACCGCTTGGCGCGAAGTCTTTGGAACAGAACATGGTGTTGAGTCAGAGATCCTTAAAGATGACGGCACGATGGTCGCAATCAAATCAATAATAAAAAATAGTGATGGTCGTATCCTTGCGACTGGTGTTGCTGAGGAAGTTCGCGGAAGTTCAAATGTGAATAAGACATCGGCTTTGGAAAACTGTGAAACCTCAGCTCTGGGTAGAGCTTTGTCTGCCTTGGGGCTACACGGCGGCGAATTTGCAAGCGAGAACGAGATGGACAAAGTAGATAGAATGACTAAAGAGCAGCCAACGCTTAAAGCTGAGCCAACACCTGAGCCTGAGACAGATGTCTACCAAAAATCAAAACAACAAATCTGGGTTGAAGATGCCATCGAAGGTTTTAAAAAACATAAGCACACTGGCGATCACGCCAAGTGGGCAAGTTTTAACAAGCCAACCATAAGTGACATCAAAAAAGTTGACCAAGGATTATACCAAGCCGTTTTGGATGCTTGGCAAAAACGAAAAATGGAATTGGAGGGAAAAATTGAATGAGTGATTTTATTGAGGTTTTAAAAAGCAATGTCTTTAAAAATGACGAGCGATTCGATAATGGCGTTCCCCTGGCTAAAGGAAAACCAAATTATTCAAACAATAAGCTCGTTATAAATGCTGACATTCCAGCTGGTGAATATTCCCTAGCCGTTTGGCAATACGAAGACACAGGCAATCTAAGCCTTACACTATCAGCGAGGCCAGTTAATAGAGTTGAAGAGAGCAATGGAAAGGATGAAGATGATGACTTTGTTTGAAGAATCTGAAGGCAAACAAATATTTATGGTTAAAGAAGTTGCTAAAATTTTGTATGGCAAAGATTACACTGAAACAGACGTACAAAGAATTTACAGAGGTATACGCGAAGGCGAAATTAAAACAGTAAAGTTTGCTGGACGGCATCACTTGCAAAAATGGCAATTAAAAGAATTAGTTTGTGCGCATGACTGATCCAAAAAACGTCCTGGCTGATGTCGCTGAAATTATTGAGCAGCGAGCAAAAACGCACGGCGATTTTCAAGACAATTTTAAGATGACCGCTGCGCTGTGGTCGGCATACTTAGAGGTAGACATTACGGCAAGCCAAGTTGCGGTTTTAAATATTTTACAAAAAGTATCCAGGGATCAAAGTTCTGAAAATGCAAATGAAGACAATCTAAATGATGCAACTGGCTATGCAGCTATAGCCGCTGCATTACAAAAGTGAAATGGCATGGCAAAGACAACATTAATTATTTTTTTAATTGCTCTCTTACCAGGCTGCGCTGCGCTGCCATTTATCTCGAGTGCTGGGGCGGTAAGATCAGAGCTGAGGCTGAAAAAAATTGAATCCAGACTTTCTGAAACTGAAAAGATTTTAGATTATCTTATTCAGCATAAAAATTTGCAATAAAAAAAAGGGGGCAAAATGCCCCCAATGTTTTATCCAAATAATGCCGCTTCAAATTTATGCGCGTCTTCCTCATCGCGCTGAGGGTCATCGATCCAATGTCCATACATCGAGCGAGTTGTCTCAATGCTTTCATGTCCCATTAGGTCGCAGATGCGCACCAAGTCGTTACCAAAGTTGGCGAGACAGATGCTGGCGAAGACATGGCGTAAATCGTGCCAGCGTATGCGTTCTATTCCTACTCGATCACAAACTGGATGCAAAACCCTGGTTCTCCAATTATCAGACGAAATCTGAGTTGAACCACGATTTGTGCAAAAAACATAATCATCGTCATCTGAAAATTTAGATTTTAACCGCCATGCTTTTAAAGTTTTAATTAAATCATCTGTTAAGAATACAACTCGCCTCGCCTTGCTCGCTGAATTACGGCTAGTCGTTTTTGGAATATCCGTGGACACTTGTCCTAATTTATTTTTGCGCAGCGCAACGCGAACATTTATTCGCTTCTTTTCAAAATTAACGTGTTTCCATTTTAGTGCAGCTTGTTCGCCAAACCGTAATCCTGTTTGAGCCGCAAAGGTTATGACAACCCCATAATATCCATTTAACTTTTTTGATTCAGCAATGATAGATTTAATTCTATCAATAGAAATAGACTGTAATTGTAAATTTTCAGCACTATCTTCGCCCTGGTATTTAATATTTTTTAACTTAACCAGGCTGACTACATTTGATGTATTTGTCCAATTAGATTCTGCTGCAACGTCCATCACTTGTTTTAAAGCTAGTAACTTTTCTCTAATAGTCTTGCGCTTTAAATGTTTGCCAAATTTATTTTTAAATTGATGTAAATTCTCTCTTATCATTCCAGGAGTAACATCTGCGCATAAAACATCTTTTAGAAAGAGATTTGAATCGCCACAATCAATTTTATATTTCTTCCACTGCTTTGCGTAGCTAATTAAATGATCGGCGTACACAAAACACATTTCCCCTTGTTCTTCAGCTAATGCAATCTTCTTAATATAAATTTCAATAGCAGCCCCAACTGTCTTGGTTTTATCACGCATTATCACGCCGCCAGTCTTCTGTGCAGCATTTAGCTCGACTGCCTTTTCCGCAGCTTCTTTTTTGGTATTAAAGTAATGTCTTTTTTGGCCTTTAGTATCACCACTTTTTTTTATGCTATCTGAACGAAGGTCAACAACCCAACTGGCGTGGCCGCCTTTGCGTCTAGTTTTATCTTGATAAATATTTATAAGTTCACTCATTACTCACTCCTTACAAAAGTTACTGTTGGTTACTTATACGCTACTAACAGTATTATTTACAAGAAATAAGTAACAAAAAAGTTACCTAATTAAATCGCTTAAATCCAATTTGTGTTTAATAACCTCTCAGTCAAAAAACACCTTTAATTTGCTTTGACCTAGTGGTTTAAACCTCTCAGTCAAAAAAATTTCTGGCACTGGCTTGTCGAAATCTTGGCGAACAAGCCTTCCCAATTTCCCTTAAACCATTGAAACTAAACAACAAAGGTTGGTCGGGGCGAGAGGATTCGAACCTCTCTGAGCCAATATAGATGGCTACAATAAGTAATAGAAATTAACAAATTTCGCTGGATTTCTGCGATATTCCCTACTGTTAGTAATACTAACAATAGAACATAATAGATGCTGCCTGTCACTGGTTTTTGAAAACAAAAAAATCTCAGTGACATAAAAAAAGGATCTGAGTGACAAAAATTAATTTTGTTATGAATGAGAGGATCGGTTATTGCAAAAATCCATAAACCAGCAAATTTAAACAATCAGACCCACGACCAGGCCTATTGCAAATCCACCCCCTAAACAAGCCCAATGTTGTTCCAACCAGTTACCGATTTGTTTTATCTTTTCCATCGTTTTTTCCATTCATTTTCTCATGATAATTAAGCGCAGAATTTGCTTGTTTCATCCAAAATGCAATCTCTCGATTAAAAACGCGAAGCGATAAATAATGATCTGATTGCATACACAGCAGTGTATTATTTTGGACGTTTTTTTCAGACCAAAAAGCTACTGGCCCTACCTCAATTTTTGGTGGCAGAACCGGGCTTGGTCTTGGTGGATTTAGGTAAGACAATTTTGCAATCGGCTTTTGTACCTCCACCAGATCGGCAAATTTCGCGCATCCCTCGAGCAAGTAGATAGCTGGCAACACGACCAGTGCGCACCGGCTTTTTTGCCAAAGACTTTTGGAGTGATGAGCTAGTTTCTCTAATTGCATTTGATTGTTTCCTTAAATCCACGATCATTCGACTTTGTTCTTCAAGGTTACTTTGCATAGAATGTATCTGCTGCATATGCTCAAATCTAATTGCATTAATCTCAGCAATAGCTTTCTTCGTTTCATTTTGTTGCGCTGCATACAGCTGCTTTGCTTCAGCAACATCTTGCCAGGCTGATTTTAATAGCACGCCGCTGCCGGCTAATGCAGCCAGGGCGATTGCTAACAAGATTCCTAAAATGCCGGTTAATGAGGGCATCATTTACCCTGTTTAATATTCATAGCCAGTGCGCCACCCATATAAACAACAACTGGGCTGCCTAAAAACGTCAGCAGCGCGATGATAACTGATGATGTTTTATCAACACGAGATGATACTTCGGGCAAAAACATGGCACAAAAAATAACAGTAATGGAGAGTGTCATGCCAACGAGTAGCGACAACCAGGCCATACGCCGGCGGTTTGTCATTTTAACTTCTGACGGTTGTTTCTCTGCCATTATCTTCATCCAGTATTTCTATTTCCAAACTGCCAAGCCAGGCTTCATCAACAACTTTTTTATAAAGTTTTTCGTAAGCAATTCTGCTTTGTCCAAGGGTCATTTTTTCTTCATTGCATGAAATGCCAACTAAAAGACAACCAGCCGTGTTCGTGTGATTATTGCCAATGTGAATGTATACCCACTCAAAGTCTGGAACATCTTGCAGCCAAAGCATACCATTGTGAAAATCAAATCTTTCAGCGTATTTTTTGGTCATACTGCCAGCGTCACGCAATTTAATTTGGTATGTGCCAGCTGGTATTCTTGTTTCACCAGGTATTTTTTCATCTTGGGGCTGGTCTTCAAGACCAAAGCACATTCGATCATCATCCACATAAACGTGCGAAAGTGTTGCATCATCGGTGTGCTTAAATCGTTCAACTTTAATCTTCATTTATTACTCACCCTTTCTTGAGCAGCCACAAACTCCTCAATAAATTTTTGAAGAATCTCCTCATCTGAGCAGCCGCAATCACCATTTTCGAGAAAAGGCTCGCCACACTCTGGACACTTTTCAGCCACAATGCTCTCCAATAATTGTTTTTTTGGGGGGTGCTTTAGGTATCTAGCGACCAGACATACGCATCCTGAAGCAATACAGAGGACAATATTTTGAGCTTTTTAGCTTAAAATGGTCAATCTGAATTATTGCCGTTCAAGCCTACCCTGCTTTCAATCTTTGTTTGAGTACGCTCGAGCATCTCAATTCGCGCAAGTGTTGTTGCACTCTCTCTTGCACGGCGCTCCATAACTTCCGGCGACATCATTTTGGCAATAACGTCCAGGCGTTGAACTTGAACAGACAAAGTATTCTCAACAGCATCAGTTCGATTGTCAGACGCTCTCATTCGAACTTCAATATCACGAAGCAGCTCAGTTAGCCTAGCTATTTGATTTTTTGCGACAGCTGCTGCTGCAATTACCGAAACAAAGATGCCGCCTAGGGTGACAAGCAATTTAACGTCAACTGCACCTTCCATGTTGTCACCTTCAATAATATTTAAACAACCACCAAATAAAAATAAGGATAATATTTAGTAGCAAAAACACTTTACCAATTTCTATCCAGAATTTTTTTTGTGCCTTAGCCTTGGCAATGGCCTGTTGTTTTTGCTCGTATTTAATTTGTTCTTGTTTTGCAAGACGTTTGGCTCGTATATCAAGAATTTTTTGCCACGTTCCTTCGCCCCATTTAACATCTAACCTAACTCCAAGTCGCCATAACTCATTATTAAGAGCCTTTGCATCTGTTACTTCTTGAACAATTGCACCTAAGTTAGTAGATTCTCCATCTGTATTGTCATATTTATCTAACTTTTGTTGCACAATTCTTTCGTGCTTACCAGTTGGTTTAGCAGGTGCGTTCTTTTTAGCTTTTTCTGTGAGATTAAGTGCATTGTCTAATTGACCTGCAACTTCGGCTACACTTTTGGCTGCGTCAATGGCTTCGCCAACGCCTTTGACCGCTGCAATGGCAAGAGATAGTTCGGCTAATACCATTAATCACCTTTACCACCACCACTTAAACTTGAAAAACGTAAATAAATTTATGTACATCATGGTTTAGTAGGCCACGTTGCATCTTCACACTTTTCTACAGTGTCCAAACCTTCCGTAATATCTCTTAATTCTTGACGATAAGTTTTCATATTATCAGTTAACGTCTGATCTGATAAAGCAAAGTGGTCTGTTTCAACTAAAAGAATATTTCTTTTTTTACGTACTTTATCGAGAGCTTTTGCTGGCATAGCAGCAGTGTATGCTTCTTCTTCCGCATCTCTAAGTTCTTCACGCTCCTCGCTCAAAGGCTTACGCCCGTCTGGATATTTTTCTGAAATTGGTACTGCGGCAAATCTTGCCATAATTTTCTCCTTTAACTATCTGCTATACCATATAATCTAAAGACACCATCCATTGTCCCGGATGACGTTATAAACTGAATCGAATCAATGGCTGCTGTCGCTTCTCGAACTCCACAGAAATGAGCTTGAGCCGGGGTTTTTGCAGCAGTATCGTCAGAATCAAAATAAATAAAGGTTCCAAACACTACTTTGAAACCTGCTGTTTCTGAGGGGTTGCATATGTGACACGTTAAACTATTTAGTGAGTTTGCTTCGTTCAGGATTGTTACACTTGAATGACCGCCGCCAATCTCAATTTTAGTATCGCCACTATCTGTTTCCGTGATTGTTTGGACACTTTCAGTTCCTACACCAAAAACACTCCAATTGTAATTTCCCGATCCAGAGTCAAAAGAATCCCCTCCATTACTATCTGTCCTGATATACATAGCTACAGCATTTGTGTCTACGTGGATGTCTGAACCGATAATAACATAACGATCATAAGAAGAAGACAGTACGCCATCAAAATCAACACTTGCAGCATTGGACGCTGTAATCGTTGAAACAAGTGTCCAAGCACCGCCGCCAGCCGCAGCCCATTTCACACCACTAGCCTCGCTGCTATCTGCTGTCAAAACGTGAGTATTGCTGCCAACAGCTAATGCAACTGGATCAGTGGCTCCATCGCCAACAACCACGGAGCCTTTGGCTAACGCAGCCAACGCTGTAATAGCACCAGTCCCTGATCCTAAGAGTATTCCTCCATCAGTTAACGATGAAGCACCTGTACCTCCATCTGCAACCGCTACATCTGTGCCACCTGCTCGATAAATTATATTTCCTTCAATGTTTAGATCACCACTACTTGGTCTTGTGATCGTGGTATCACTAGCATGCCCCAGCTCAATCCCAGTCAGTTGCAGTGTGTCACCCGTTCCCACCCCTATGGTGCTTCTCAAGGTTGCACCGCTTTCATACGCGAAAGCGCCTGATCCTGTACCGACAATCATTTGGCCGTCTGAAGAAACGACACCTAAGGTGTCCAAATCTTGCAGATTGCCATCCACTGCAATTGTTCCTGTTGATGTTATTGTACCGCCTGATAATCCATCCCCAGCTACAATTGAGGTCACAGTTCCAGCAGTCTGCGGTGTTACTTTTGTCCAGGTAATTGAAGTAGAATCAAGTGTTCCTCCTTTGTCAGCCGTACACAAATACATATGATCTGCGTTCACTGTACCTTCAGAAATCGCAACCAAAGCACCAACGTGTTCAATGAAGGTATCAAAAAGATCGTCTCGCGCTGGACTAGCCTGGACAACATAAACCCCATTTTGATGGCCAGTCGATTGATCTTTAACAAGCACCAGATCATTCGTAGCCAGGGTAACTCCGTCTAATGTGTCTCCGTTATTAAGGGCAGTAGCGATTGTAATGTTAGCAGTCGTTGCCGCACGGACAACGCCATGCTTGCCCATGCCTAAAAGTAAATTATCAGTGTAATTTTTGTTAACGGCATGGTTTGTGTTAGTGGGATCACCGCTTAAAGTTAACGCGCCGGTCATCGTACCGCCAGCCGCTGGAACTGCGCCCAAAGTGGTGAGCTGCGCAGCCGCATTAGCATCGTCAACCAAAGCACGACCGGCTGCTGTAAAATCAGCCACGGCGGCAGTACCGCTTCCTGTAAAATATGGTATTTTGTTAGCTGCGCTGCTAAGCCCAGCAATAGCAGCCAGGTCAGCATCATAGGCTTGCACGTGAGTGCCAATTGTCACACCCATGGATGCTCGAGCTGTAGCACCTGTTTCAGCGACAAAATTGCTTCCATCGCCAACAATAAAATTACTATTAGTAACCGCAAGCCCAGCAACATCTTGAAGTTGCTGGTCAAGCCGCGCATTAGGTAATGTGCCAGAAGGTATTTTGCCGGCATCGATATGACCATTGATGTCTAACGTGCTGACAGAGATTGCAAGTGTTTCTGAGGAAAGGCTGCCTGAATCCCAAACGACTGTTACAGTGGTGTTTGACGAATAAGCGCTGGCAGAAATAGCGCCAAAAATTGTCCCGGTAGAAGATCCAACAGCGCGAACCCTACGACCAACTGTATAAGTCGTTCGGACATCAACACTTGAAATCGTAAAAGTCGTGCCGCTGGCATAAACAGTGGTGTGCAATTGTATCCAGCCGCCATTTTCAAAGTGCGTTCTTAAATCGGCCAGCACTTGGCGCATAGAATTGTTCACTGTTGATGGTAACTGGTTTTCAGCAAAGTTTACATCGCCAGGGGAAGTGTTGCTGCCAGCTGTTGTTGACCAATCTTTAACTGCCATAATCTGTTCCTATTCCTTCTCTATAAATGGGCGCGGCGATTGTTGTGCTAATATGTTTCCCAATATTACTGGGACTTTGCTCACATTTCGTCTAATTACAGGGCTTCCTTGATCCATACGTCTAAAAGCTTCCTCGCGAGATGCTGGATCACTCAAAAGACGTATAGTTTCTGAAGCAACTTCTTCAGCTGGTGCGCCCTCGCCACCGATAACTAAACTTGTTATTAATTGACTAAGGCCGCCATCCAAAGTGCTTAAAGCTTGAGCGCCTTGATCCATTAGTATAGGAGCAGAGCGCGAACCTGTCAGTGTTCTACTGCCGGTCAAAAACATTTGTTCTTCATCTTTTACAGCTTTTTCAAATGCTGCAAAGGTTTCAGTATCTCCAAACGCTTTAATTAAAATTGTACGTTTTAAATCATTGTTAAATAATCTCTTAACATTATCTTTATCTTTTGGATTACCTCGAATACCTAGCCGGTAGGCATTTGCTACGCCAATACGAAAACCGGCCATTTCGTGATCGCCAAGACTATCAAAATGATCCGTATCAAATGCCTTTGGATTTAATACCAAAGCATCGCCAAGCTCAGCAGCTTCCATAACAGCTGAAGTGCCAGCGTAGAGGGAACGCGCTTCCTTGTACGCATCTGATTGATTATCCAGCTCAGCAATTAAGTCATCGCGCAAATCGCGCATACGCCCAGCTTTTTGAGATTGCCCAGATTTATACAACTCACCAATTTTGTCATCCATGCTTTGCTTTATGTAATCCATTATTTCTAAAGTAGGCTTTGTAAAGATAATGCCGCCTTTAGTTTCTCGAACAGCATCTGGCAAATCTATGTTATCAAACTTCATTAAATCTTGCGCACCCGACCACTGTTCTTGTAATTTTTTATTTTGTAACAAACGCTTTAATTCATCAGTCATTTGCAACTCAGCAGAATACGCATCGCCATATGTTCGGTTTGCTTGAGTGCGCCTTACATCTTTTTGATCATTTAAATATTTTTTCAAATCAATTTCAGGCGACAACGTATTAATATAACCCAACATACGTTCCCCTTGGCCCGGCACACCAGTTTCAAGATCACCTTCCTGACGTATTGACATCAACGTAGAGCCTCTTTTGCCACCAGAAGTCAGCGCGGCTCGTCTGTATATATCCCTCAAAGCATTTTGGTGACGACTTGTTGCATCAGGTATAATAGCCTGACTAGGCATTTTTGATAATCTTGATTTTAACATTTGAGCAGTAACTTCATCGTCATCTGCGCCACGCCTAATATCCCTAGCAGCTTGCCTGGTTGAAGCACCTGGAAGATTGCCAAACGTACTGTCTAAGATTGCCCTAGACGCTTCTTGAACTAGTGGCATACCGCCACCAACTACTAAACCAGTTCCAGCACCTGTTACTAAACCCAGGCCACGCTTTTGTAACCCTTCTAAAGATGTAAAATCGCCCTCAGCACGACCTAAGCCGCTGAGGCCACCTTGCAAAGCACCGCGCCCCATACCCCTTACTACTTTAGGAACTAAACCAGCCGCAACATTTCTTGCAGCAGCTCTCCCAGCACCAAGAGGGCCAGTGAGCGCACCGCCTCCAACTTGCAGGGCAGTTGTTAGATAAGGATTGGCTTTTCGGAAAGCTTCGTTTTCAGCTCGTACTCTATCAATATCACCATAAACAGAATCTACAAATCCTAATGTTGGTTTAGCGCCACCAAATAAACCACGCGCTTGGTCAGCTAAATATCTTCCAGTGCCGGTAACAGCACCTTCAATCTCATCGCCAAATCCATAAGCTGCTCCTTGGCCTAAAGCTTGCCGCAATACATTGGCTCTATTTATTTGCCCTTTTTCAACTTTAGCATTTAGATATGCAGGTGTTTTCATTAATTCCTTAGCTTCTGATGGCGTAACATCTTTTTCTTCTAAATATTCTCTAATATCTAATTGTGTAGCGCCATTCTTCTTCATTTGTTCTAAATTTCGGGCAAGCTGACCCATGCGTCTTTCACTACTCATAATGACTTCCTATAAAAAATTAGATGAATTTGTTTAGATCAATTTAAGGTTTAAGGGGATCAACAGGTTCAAGATTTTTTCTAATCTTTTTTTTGCGATTCTGTTCTGTTTTGGTACTGCCATTTTTGTTAGTGTTAGCTGGCGCTCTTTTAAAGTCTAAATCACCGCCTCGCCAAATTTGCGTATCCCAGCGTAACCCTAATTCTAAAGCACCAACTTTGGCTGCATTAATTTGTGGCCTATAAGTTTCAACAGTATCAAACATAATATTTTGTGATAATCGTTTGAAATTTTCTCTTAAAGTATCTCCAAGAACTTTCCCCTTTGTTTTGCTATCTCTAAATAATTCTAATTGTTCGATTACACCCATAGCGCCCTGTTGCACCGATAATTCACCAGCAGTCACAACGCCAGTATCAATCATTTTAATAAATGAAGTAACAGCTTGAATATCACCTGAACCACTTGCATCTGCAATGCCTGACTGAACCATTCTCATTTTACGATTTGTTTCTTGGATTTTTTCAACTACTGGTCTTAATTCAGTTCTGTATGTTTTCTCCAAATCTATTCGACCTTTGTTAGTAAGCACACCACCAAGACCAAACATTTTTGAAGGATCGGTTTGGCTTAACATTATTCTGTTCAAAGCAGCAGCAGGGTCTTTGTCAGCCATTATCCCAGCCATAACCAGTGGATCTAACATAAATCCAGTTTTTTGTTGTGAAGCCGCAACATTAGAAACGCTAGGCACTACACCAGAAACACTTGTAAGTGGAGCAACGCTAGACGCTGTACCTGGAGCAACGCTAGACGCTGTACTTGAAACAGCACCAGGCGTAGGCACACTTGCAGATCCTGGAGTCAAGCGTTTCATAAGATTGGTAAAGTTTTGATGTTTTGCAATAGCTATATCATGCAATTGTTTTTCTCTCGCAGCTTTGGCTTGTGCCACTGCAAGTGTTGCCGCTTGAGCTTTTCGCGCACGTTCATTTTGTAAGTATGTGTTTGTCGCCGTTTGTCTGGCTTGGGCAGCAGCAGCAATACCTTTTAATCGACCGCCAGGATCAGTAGTCGGCGCTCCGGCAGCCATTAAGGCTGGCCCTGCTGCACCAAGACCTCTTAAAAATGCAGTGGCACGATCTTCGCCAGTCGGGTCAAGTAAACCTAAAGTTGGTGCTGGCGTTGGTGCAGTGGTTGGCGCTACCATTGGCGCTTGTAAATTTGATGTTAGTATTCCACCAGGATTCATTTGTGGAACAGTTGTTGGGCTAAGCAAAGACAGTAAGTTATTATTTGGAAATTGCGGATTTTGCATTAGCAAAGAATTTACCAGAGGTTGACGGATTGCCATTATTTTTATCCTTAAATAAAAATGTTTTTAATTAATTATGGAAAAATGCTTCGCAGCCCTTGATAAGCCGAAGTTCCACCTTTTGAACTGCCAAATAGATCGCCTAATATTCC
>VTLG01008101.1_pt1 | contig 17500 bp, 16 predicted proteins | sample 4694571 | NCBI WGS metagenome assembly VTLG01 (sample SAMN12604809, study PRJNA352737) | marine metagenome | biome: ENVO:00000447; feature: ENVO:00000209|ENVO:00000569|ENVO:01000036; material: ENVO:00002151; isolation source: viral sequences binned using virsorter ... | reverse complement strand
CTATAAATTCAAAATCAAAAGAATATCCATAAAAGAAATAATAAGGAATATTATGTAATTCACATAAATTTTGTACATCTAATATTTGTTCTAAATCTCTTATATGATCATATATTTTGGATTGTATATATAACTCTTTGATTATATTGTCATCACTATGACTACTTGCCCAAAACCCTCTATTCTCTACAACATTTGCTTTCATATCTACAATAAAATTTCTTAAATTAAATGTTTTTATTTGCTTTAGAACTTCAGGATCCTCAACAAACATATCCAATTTACCAATACTAGTCCATTGTATTATTACTACTAATTCGTTGTCTAAATTTTCTAATATATGCTTTTTACATACTCGTCCTATAAACTCATTCCCTACAGCAGGTCCTCCCATAGACAAATGTTTTAGTTTATGTGTGAGTGTAGGGAAATGTACCCAAATTGGATAATGCTTAAATTCTCGTTGGCTTATTCCACAGCCGCTAGTTAGCAAATATTGCATTATATTGTTTCCGTGTTATAACGTTTCCTTGCCCATAATGATCATATTCTATTTCATCTGGTCTACTACTACACGCTTTACACACAATAGAGTTTGGCTTTTTAATATTATTAACAAACTCATCTAAATTATCATCATAACTTAACCCTGTGTTAAGGTATGGTTGCCATGTTTCTGAATCTCGTATATTAAACAATGCTAATGTATCATCTAAATTAGCAACAGCAGGACACTTATATAATTTATTTTTATACAACGTAGGAGAATTTGGAGCACCACATACTTTATGGGCACCAACAAAATCTTCATTATTGGCAGGTACTAATTTAGGTCCTTCTCCCATAAATGGGCGCCTAAACTCACCAAACAAATTCATATGCCATTTTATATTAGCATTTCTATCTTTTAATTTAATAAGTTTGTCAGGCGGATCAAACGGAGTTGCTGTTACTTCCCAATCAGAATGCTTTAAGAAAAATTTAACATTGTTAATATATTCCTCTGGGGGTGGGTAAAAATGTAAACTAGTTTGTATTAAAACATTTCCTAACTCTCTACACCAGTTATATAAATCTGGACGCACAAAGTAATGAAATCCATTAGTAATAAGTTTTACTCGCGCCGTAGGAAAATATTCCCTTATACCAAACATCCATTGTTTTAAATCTTTATTAAGAAGTGGTTCTCCGCCCATTAAATTAACTTCTCGTAAAGTAAAACGTTGACTCCACTCTTTAAACCATTGTTCACCATCACTCCAAGGAACATGACCTTTACGATTATAATTAGACATTACTATACAACCCCTGCAGGACAAACTACAGGCGTATTGTACCATTACATCTAAATATTTTAAATCATATTTGTTTGTCATTTTCTATTTTAGCTCGAAATTCCTGGTGTATTTCATCTCGCATAACTATACCACAATGTTTACTTATTTGCTTTAACACTCTACTTTGTGACGGGACATACTGTTGGCGTGCATCTAAATCATCATAATTTATATTTAAATTTCTATCAACAACAGAATGATAACTATACTCTGCTTTATCCCACTCCTTCATTAATTTTTTTCTATTCTTATCTGATAATTCTTGTTTGCGTGACGCTAGTATAATATCTATAGTATTCATACTATAATGTGTATTAATATACCAAGATTTATCATTATTTGTAGTTAATTGTTGTAACATACCAAAAAATTCTAATTGTGTCGGCTGTGGTTGATCCCAAACTTTACGTTTAATATTATGTAATACTTGTTTATGCCCTTCTTTAGAAGCAGGATATATTATATTAATAAATTTATAATTCTTAAAATACTTCCATATATCATCTTCTCTATAATGTGTGGGGACTACAACATATCTGTCTTTATCTATAGTGCTTATATCTTTATGATCATACAACCGTTCTGGTTTAAAATCCAAACGTAATAAGTTCTGATTAAAAATGTCATCAACTTTATACCTATCACCTATTTTGCGCCTATCTAAAGTATTACACTCATCAGATTTGCTTATAATATAAGACAGAAATTCTCCACCTGCACCATGTGGATAACATAAAAATATAAACTTTAATTCAGGTAAGACGAACACACTAATACTTATTAGCGTTTCTTACCTGTGTGAAAAATATCGTCTTCAGTTACTATTCTAAAACGTATACCTTGACGTTGACACCATTTATTAGCCGCTTCCCACTTTGCGTGGTTCATTGCTACGTGTGCTTGATTATATTTGCTCTTACCAGCATGTTCTGCTAGTGTTTGATTTTTAGGTTTGATTTCTATTAACTCTGCTCTACGTTTACCATTTCTATCATTGTATACAATGAAAAAATCTGGAACATATTGAGTTTGCTTACCCGTTAGAGGATTTCTATAGGGTATTCTAATTGCTTCACTTGCCCACTCTGTTATGCTAGGATGATTATCACAAAACTTCATAAAAGCAAATTCCCATCCACTTCTATATTTTGGGTTTTTACCCCCTACGTATTTTTGCCCGTTTTGTGGAATAAAACGGCCTTGTGCGAATTTAGCCATGACTTACGCCAATATTGCTCGTTGAATTTTTGTGCTAACTGTTTTAGCAGTTGAGTATCCTAATACGCTTGTGCGATTTCTTGTTGTGTTTAACAAAATACATAATAATGTATTAAGTTTTAATTTATCTTCAATATCATCTAATTGTTGTACCATATCAATTGGGTTTAATCCCTGCTCTTTTGCTACTTCCAATAACGAGATTGTTAAATTATCAATTGAAGTTTCTTCTAAATTTTTACGTTGTAAAAATCCTCTCACAATATCATATTGTGCTGGATCTACTGAACCTACTTTTGTATAATAATTGTCAAAAAACTTTCGTTGCTTCGCATCTGCAGACATTTGATCAGCGGCATGCTCATCAACTGGAAATCCTGTGTTTTCTACAAAATTAGTATATCCTGCCATTACATAAACCCGTCAGGGCCTCCACTAGAAGCACCACCACCTGCGCCGCTATCTACTTCTGCTTGTGCTTCAGCTCCACGTACTTCTTGCTGTGCTTTTCTCAGTGTTGCTGTTGGAAATGAATTGCCTACATTTCTACCAATCTGTTGTACAGCACTTGGTAACATATCTTTTAACTCATTTTTAAGTAAATCTCTTGTATCATTTGCTCTAATTTGTTCACGCAATTGAAATGCACCTACTGCCGCACCTAATATATTACCACTTTTGAGGTTACCAAAAACGTCCATACCTTTATCAAACATACCACCTGGGCCAATAACACTGTTTGAACCTCTGCCACCACCTGACAATGTGCTTGGTGCTCTATCATAAAATCCTTGGCCAAAGTTTTTAACTTGACTTATTGATACATCATCATATGTAAATGAGTCATATTGTACTACAAGCGTACTTTCATTAGGACTTACTCCATCAGCAACATCATGTGATCCATGTCCAAATGATGATACAACTGGATTATGTAAAGTATATAAGGCACCTTTGCCTTTTGTTAAAGAATATATCTCTATACTTTGTATTAAATTTAATCCATAACTACGAGTAAAACTAGAATCTAAACCCCAAGAGCCTCCAGATGACTGATTAGGTTGCATACTATCTCGTAAACCATTGGCATTACGAATATTTCGTTTACCAATTGGTTTATTACCATCATCTATATAATAATTATAAACGTTTGCTAAAAAATTACGAACATTATTAGAATTATCATCATGAAGTGTCATACTAACTGGTTCATAAGTTATACCAGTATAACTATATGCTTTTCTATTATACTGCCTAATTTCATTAGTCTCAAAACTAGCGGCAGGCAAAGTAATAGTCTTAACCATAAACGAAAGTTCACTTTGATCAAAAAAGGCAGACGCTACTGATTTATTTAATATGATATTACAGTGAAAAAGATGACGATATTTAGGCGCAAGCCTAAAATTATCATGTGAAAAGAGGTTACTTGCATGGCGATAGTCTTTGACTGTGTCGCCTTCGGCTAGGCCATGCAAGAAATTACTGAAAAACGATGCCATTAGTATTAACCTGTGGCGATCGTACCTATTGTTCTACCTATCTGGGCACCAATACCTGTTTCAATTGGTGTGTTCAGTGCATTATCAAACTGAATTGATAATGATATACTTGCTGGATCACTTGCTGTGTAATCCATTTCATTATAGTTTACATTTAAAATGTAGCAACCATATAATTCCCAAGTTTCTAAAACTACTGGTGACGTTGCACCATTACCACCATCAAGTACTTCATACTTTGTAGTAAACTTATAGTCTACACCAGATACTGAACTCATTTGTTCGAAAAAATCGAATTGCTTCTGCATTTGTTCACCAACTCTGCGTGTCATTTCACCATTGACATCGTCACGCAAATTAATTGTAACTGGATCCCACGTATGCTTACCTAGTACGTTAATCTTTGAGTTATACACATCAATGACCTGATTTTCAAAAGATGCTGTTGGACGTGTAATATTCATTACATTCTTTGTAATTTCTGATCTCGGGGTAGTAACGCCAAAGTTCTCCAATATCGCTCTAAAGCGATATCTTAGTTTCGGCATCAATGTACCTTGAGATCCGGCTCCGCTAATTGGCACCGTAAATTTTGTTAATGACGCTACGGACATATTATTCTCCTATTGTTATCAATATTTATCTTATTCATGGGGCGATTTCACACCGCCCCAAAAATAATAATAGCATATTATAATTTTGCTATCTCACCTGTATTTTTAAGTCTTACTGGGATGTAAATAAATTCTAACGCTTTCACAGGCTCAATCGCTACGTCTACGTATAGTTCGTTACGATCAATTCTTGCGGCTGTGTTGTTAGTTTCATCACATACAACCAAGTAGTCGTTAAGTGCTCGTTTTGCCATTAATTCGTTACAAAATGAATCAATAACACCTTTAACTTCATTACGTGTAAGTTCATCATTAGGTTCAAAGATGAATGGTTTGGACATGAGATCCAATTGGCGTCTCATGTATGAAACAAGCCTTGAAACGTTGACTCTGTCAATTGCAGAAGATGTTGAAGCACGGGATTTATTACCGAAGTTCATTAAACCACTACCATTAATAAAGGTAATTGGGTTAATTCTATCAGCATATAATACATCACGTAGTCCTTCACGTACAGCAATACTCTGGAATTCAGCAGTACTGCTATCAATGTAACCAATAGCAGTAGCATTGGAAACTTTACCACGGTTTGTGCCTGCGGCGGCAAACCATTGGTAACCAACACTATCGTTATAAGCCATTGTGCGTAAAATCATATGACTTGCTGGCACTACAACTGAGTTGCCTGCTAGGTCACTTGAATATCCTGAGGGATAGTATACGCTCATGTAATCATTATTAGTTACAAGACCATCTTCACCGTTATCTGTTGCGGCATTGGAGTTTTTACTCCAAGTTTGCAAATTGGCGGCGTCGGCAGCTAAACGCAGAGGCGTATCAGCAATAATATGTGCTGTTTCTTTTCTATCTGTGTTTAGTGTTGCCATATTAGCAATCAACTCTGGATAACCTGGAGCGGCAATTAAATTAAACTGACGTTGCTCTTCTCGGATATCTGTATTTGCATTAATTGCGGACTTCATTGCGGCTACTACTACTTGTCGCTGTGCTTTACGTCCAGCATACACAGCACCATTTGTTTGGTTACCCGCGGCGTTTTGCCAGCGATCTGGATAATAATTACCTACTGGATCACTTGAAAAACGTGGGTTACCTGATGGATACAAAGTAGTTGAGACAGCAGTTTTAGCATATTTTTTAACACTATAACCACTTCGACGTGTATTCCACAATAGCATACCACGTGGTGAACTCGCTGGATTTGGCGCATCTGGATCTAAGAAATGGTTAGTTAATAGTGAAGCAATAGTACTTGCTGTACCTGCACCAGTGCCTGACACTGTTGCATCTGCTTCTGTTTGCCATCTTGCGTCAGCAAACAACACACCATTACTTGATGTTTGATCTGAATTATCAACCAATACCCATTTTGCTGTTTGGTACCTATATAGTTTTGGAAAATTTTCCAAATCTGAAGTATCAATCCACAAATCACCATTTACAAGAGCAGACTTATCTGATTGTGTAGTTGGTGCAACAGCTGCAAATTGTGGACCTGCTGGGTCTGTTGCTGTCAAATCAAAGCCACGAAAATCAGGATTTACTGATCTGTAACCTTTCCAAGTTGTACCATCATGCATCATAATATCAGCTGCTAGTGTTGTATCATACCAATATGTACCATCTGATGGATCAGTAACTGGCTCTGTTGCTTTTGCTTCATAAGTTAACTCTACCCAATTTGTGCCAATTAAATCAGCATTTGGTAATGAATAAACATTAGTTAATGCGTTAGTAATACCAGCGTCTGCTAGTGGAGTACCTGATGTGTCTTTCATTACTAAATCACCACCCTTAGCATGTGTAATACTTACTGCACCGGATGTTTCTACTGCGGCTGTTACATCTGTAATACTTGCGGCGCTAACTGCGGCGACAAAATCTGTTGCACCTGTGCCACCCATTGTTACAGTTGTACCACCAATTGTAAATGTTTCAGAATTTGTAAAACTTGGTGAAGTCGTAGCACCAGTAACTGTTGTTTCACCAGCACTTGCGCGGCGATATGGTTTTAATGTTAATGCTTCTACTTCATTAACATCATGATCAATAAACAATGTACCTACTGCAATTGTTCTTGGATCTGTACTACCTAGGCCTGCGGTTGCGGCAACAATAGTATCATATGCATTGACATACACAGCTGACCACGCTTTAGTTGTTGCTGAATATGATTTCATAATGACCTCAACACCATTATTTTCCTTATCCAACTTCATCCATGTACTACCAGATACTCTTGGATTAGCTGCACCAGTCTGCCAAGTTGGAACTGATGTATATGATGTTGTTTGTGTTGATGGACTACCAAATGTACCAGCAGTTAAACCTAGTGTTGCTAGTGGTGTACCTGCTGTATTAGCCAACGTAAGTTTACCATCTACTGTAGTTCCATTACTTGCGGCTGAACCAATAACATAAAATTCAATCTTATTATTGACTACAGCACATTGAACGCCTTTCTTACCTGCTGTAGTACCGTTCATTACACCATTAATTCCTGAAACTACACTAGCAACGTTTGCAACTGCTGACAAGTTAACTGCTTGTCCATTAACAGTAATAGCATCACCTGATGCCATTGCTGGTGGATTTGCTACTGTGCCTGCGGCTGTTGCCCAACTTGATGCCCATGTAGCATCTTTAGTTGCGCCTGCGTGTGCGGCAGTTGATGCCGTACCATCGCCTACTAACTTCCATGTATTACTTCTATTTTTGTAATATACTGCGTTACTTGTTGTTGTTGTAACTACAGCATAATCGCCAATTGAGCCAAATGAAGCAACAGGTACGTGACTGCTATGCTGGGTTGCCAGCGTTACTAATTTTGGTACCTTGTTTGTAAATGCTTGAGTTGTTGCATTCCATTCATGAATGCCCCATTTTGTATTTGTAAGGTCTAACCAGTGTGTTCCTGTAACTGGTGTGCCTGATGGAGGTGTAGCAGAACCTGCTAATTCACTCAAGTCTACATTTGCTCTCAATACGTATGCTCTATTGGCCAAACCTAAGTATGAATATGCAGCTTGCAAACCATACTCATTTAATTCGTAGCCATGTAACATGGTACCTGATGTACTTTTATAAAAAGTAGGTGTACCGTATGTTGTGGCTAATTCTCGTTGTGAAGTCATTAAATAAACTTTGTCTGCATTTGCCGCGGTTGTTCCTGCCGCTGTGCCTGAACCAGAACCTTGTGTTTTATCCTGTGCTGACGCAACTAGGACCAAAGGGACTGTACCTGGATCAGATGTAACATACGCTGACTCATTCGTTACCGTAACTTCAACACCTGGAGATACTAAAGCCATAATATTTTCCTCTATGTATATAATTTTAATTAAAATTAATACATCTATCGATGTATTTTGATACTAGTATTTATTTGAATTTAGTAAAATGGGCGTCGATACATACTCACAAAGGGTATAGAAAAGGGTTCCATAAAATAAATATGATTATGAAACATGCTAAAAGACCACTCTGTCGTTGTGGTATGCGACCAGTTGCTGTAAATTATTACAAAAAAGGAGTACCACATTATAGAACACAGTGTGATAAATGTATACGACAAGACAAAAAATTAGAAACAACCTCCCATACAGAATGGAAAGCAAGTGGCTATACGAAGAAACCTCAATGCGAAAGGTGCGGATTTAAGGCACAGCACCGCATACAACTAGATGTATACCATCAAGATGGAAATAGAAAAAACAATGATTGGAAAAACTTAAAAACAGTGTGTGCTAATTGCCACAGAATTTTATATATTACTGGGAAGGGTTGGAAACAAGGCGACTTAATTCCGGACTTTTAACTGATTCTTCTAAATCTTCCAATGTTCCATCATTAACTATAACATAATCTTCAGTGCAACCTGCCCATGAAGATTCACTAGCATGAACTTCAGGATATGCTTGTGGTACCATTGGATTATAATACGGTTCATCTCGTCGAGCATTATCTTCAACAGCAACATCCCACCATGGTGGATCTTCACCACGTTTAACTCTAACAATTTTACCATTCAATCGTTGAATTAAATCAATCTCGTTTGGGAAACGACAATCAGTAATCATAACATTTTCTTTAATGTCTAATAGTTTTTTCTCAAAACTTAATAACCAAATACCATCATTAAATTGATTGCGCCATAAATCGGTACCAACAAGTTGTAAGGCTATACGCGGCGTAAAACCTGGGCGATTTAATTTTTCTGCCCACCAAGTATCTACTTTTTCCCGCCATTCTCTACTTTCATGTGTGCTACCTTCAAGCATTTCTCTATCCCAACCAAATACACAAGCACAAGTATCTTTAAGAGAGTCAGCAAAACTGCCCTTAATCCAATTATCATAATGTGTGATAAAAAAATCAGCTGCTGTGTCTTTACCACAGCCTTTTAAACCAACAAGTCCTATAATCATTTCATTATTGTAACATAATTAACCACAAATTGCAAGCAAATCTGCTTTATTTTTATAAATCTTATCTGGAGGGACTTGATACCCTAATGCCTGTAATTTATATGCTATATTAGTATAAATCCAAGTATCTTCCTCTATAGTAATATTTTTAGTCCAACGATTTACAACATACTCAGGCAAAACTGGGCGTGATTTAAATAAATTATCTAAAGTATAAAAAGATTCATTATCTATATCTTCTGTTTTAATAATTGTATCTGTTTCAAAAGATACATCTACTTGCCCACCAAAATACATATACCCACCAGGTCCTATAGCATAACTACGTAAATCATCAAAATAATCACCATATCCATTAGAACTTTGATGATGCCTATGAAAATACTCAGCATTTTGTTGTAAATCATCACACATAACTTGAGTTATATGTACACAATGACCCAATTGTCGTCTATTAAGATATATTGCTTCTCCAAGAGCATCTAATATTTGATTACGTATAGCATGTAATTGGATAATAGAACTACCATGAGTTAATATTATTTTCCATTTACTATTATGTGGATATCTATCATCATCATGCAACCTACGAGTTAACTCAGCAGTAATTTCATCAACATATTTGTGATACAATACTGTATTAAAATATGTATTTTTCTCAACAGGCAAAAATTCATGATACCAATATATGTCTGAAAAATAATGTTCTAAAAAATCATGACCCCAACCATCTAACTCATGTACTTTTTTATTATAATATTTTACTTCAAATTGCTCTGGGAATTTTGTAATTAAATTATACGCAAATTGATTACCTTTATGCCCGCTGGCATACGCAATTACATAGAACTTCAATGGAGATTGAGTCATAATAATATTTAATTAGAGGGAACTATTAACCGATAATAAATGACATTGGTATACCACCATCTTCATAATTATGAAGTTGTAATACCAAGTCCGCCATTTCTTGCTGTCCTTCTGCCTTCAATTCACTACCATTCATAGTAGTGCCACCTTGTGGACCAGCAATTGTAGCAAATTTAGAACGAGATTCGCCAAGTATTTGTTTACACATAGCAAGTGTAAAATCTTCCATCCACTTTTTAGTCATGTGATGTTGTATAAGATTTTCATCTGGTTTTTGATTATACATCCACATCAATACATCTTCGCCTTCATCACTATCGATTTTACGTACAATAGTTAATTTTTTAGTAACAGCATCAAATACGTAATTAATAAAACCACCAAACATTCTTGCGGCTGTTTCTTGATAACCACTAAACATTTCGTAAGTTGCTAATCCACCAACACTACCTGCTTTAAGCATATACATATTCATATATCCTGCTTCAAATGGTTCAAAATTGGAGGCACCACCACCTGTTGTACTACCAATAGTTCTACGGAAAATTTGCCTTACTTCCAAAACATTGCTATCTAAAAAATAGTCTTGTCTATTTTTTTCAAGTTTTAAAAAGCCGTAAGATTCTTCTACAGCATTTGAACTTAATTGACGATATCTATTAATAGCATTTTCTAAACCTACTTCTAAATGCTCATTATCTAACTCAACATCAATAATTTGAGATCCTAAACGTAATCTAACGTTATCAAACAATGCAGTTTTTAACTTGGTTAATTCTTTACTTGCCATATATGTATTTATTAGATTACCTTCAGTAATATAACGTCGTTATTAATTCTCCCATTCAATTTAATACCTGTAGTAGTTAAATTATCTAAAAATTTACGCAATACTACTTTACCAGCACTAGCAAATTCTTTAAGTGACTCTTCAGGCTTACGTAATGTTTTTTGTATACTCTTAACATCATCAAATCCAGTAATAGTGGTTCCTTTAATGCCTAATTGACCTACACTAAATCCATTTGTAGCAATATACTTCCCAATTTTACGAGTTTTAACATTAAACACCCATAACTCTTGAGCACCTATAATATTTTGAGGATCAATTGATACTAATTTATACTTGTCATCATTTACTTTATATTTTAACTTGGCTACTTGTTTTTCTTTTGATGGTGCTTTTCTTGCTCGCACTTTACGGTTTGCTTTTTGTATATTAGAATGATGTATGGCATCTTCTATAAGCATATTATAAAACTCTAATATACGTTTTATCTCCGCTTTTTTATATGGGTATGCTTCTACCAATTGCTCATATTCATCATCTTTTTCTACAGGGTTAAGCAAAGTATTGAAGTCTGCTACCTCTTGGGAATACATAGCAGGTATTAATGCCGCCGCTTTACCAGTAATTTCTTTTAATTGCAATGCATTTGACATTTTAAAATCACTTTTTAATCCATTATCAAAAAAAGCATCTATTTCACCTTCTACATGCTCGCCAAGAAATTCATTAAGATTTATTTTCATACGTTCTTGTATGGATATCACAGGAGCAAGTTTTTTAATTTCTTCTTTTTCTTCTATTATTACATCTGGCAATTCTTTTATTTTCTTTCTAATAGCCGATAAAAGATTATCCATCGGAGGACAACCATTGTTTAACATTCTTGCTACAGAGCCTACTGTTGTACCTATTTGCCAGTCTTTGGCCCCTCTAATTTTTTTAATAGATTCTTTATCTACTACTTCTTGTGCTTCCATCCATTGTATTAATGGTTGTTTAGAATGCTTTGAAGTATAATGATAGTTATAAAAGTTTAAACCCGTATTAATTCTAAGGTTAATATCTCTACGTACATCATCATCAATATCCATTAATTCACCTTCTATAACAATATCATCAAACTTGGGTTCAGCAAATAACCCGTCTTTCTTCTTAGATACTCGTTTTTGTTTCTTTCTAGCCATAGTATTGCCTCGTATATATAGTGCTAAATAGTATTATAACATAAGAGTTACAAAATGCCAAGACTTTCACTGTGGAAACCAACTAAAGGAAATGACTTTAAGTTCATGGATAATCGTATTCGTGAGCAGTTCATTATTGGCGGCACTGGTATTAATATACACAAATATATGGGTCCTGTCAATCAAGGCGATCAGAAAAAAGCTGATCAACCCATGTACACTAATAATTCTGTAACTAACATACAGGATTTATTGTTTCTAGAAAATCGTGACCGAAAATATGAAAAAGATGTCACATTTATGAAAGGTGTATATAATGTACAAGATATAGATTTTGACTTGAGTCAATTTGGTTTATTTTTACAAAATGATACTGTTTTTATTACTTTTCATTTATCTGATATGGTCAATGTACTTGGTAGAAAACTATTAAGTGGTGATGTAATAGAATTACCACACTTAAAAGACGATTATGCTTTAGAAGATGAAAATATTGACAAAGTATATGAAAGTTTAAAACGATATTATGTTGTTCAAGATGGTAGTAGAGCCGCAGAAGGATTTTCACAAACTTGGTATCCACATTTATGGCGTGTAAAATGCACCCCATTAGTAGATGCTCAAGAATATAGAGATATACTTGGTGATATAGAATCTGGCGATGGCGATGAATCACTAAAACAAATTTTAAGTGACTACTCTAAAAACTTAGAAATAAATGAAGCAGTTGTAAAACAAGCAGAAGCAATGGCGCCATTTACTGAAGATATTGTAGATGGACGTAGTGGTTATGATACAACACGTTTTTGGATCGCTCCTGCATCTGATGATGGTTCAATATTATTAGTATCAACTGATGACGCAAGTATTACAGTTGATGCTGACGCTTCTTCACCAGCCGCAGTAACTGGTGATACATATTACGGCCGTCCAGAGAAAAAACTAGAGCACTATTTGGCAGGCGATGGAGTTCCACCAAACGGAGCACCAGTAAAAGCATTAACTAGTTTTGTATCTAATCCAAGTAAAGGTGAATATGTGTTAAGAACAGACTATAGTCCTAATAGATTATATGTATATAATGGTAAAAAATGGATACATGTTGAAGATAATATAAGAATGGACATTACAAATACAAGCACTAAATCAACTTATAGAACTAAACATTTTAATAATAAAACAACAATTACACTGGCAGATGGTTCCAAAATTAAAGGCAGAACTAGTTTATCAGATGTACTACGTGCTAGAGAGGATGAATAATGGAGTTTTTTTACGATGGCCAAATGCGCCGTTACCTTGCTCAATTTATTAGACTAATGAGTCATTTTTATGTAGAGACTGGCAAAGATTCTGCCGGTAATTCTGCATTAATACAAGTTCCAGTAAAATACGGAGACATAACTCGCCAAGTAGCAAGTATTATTCGTAAAAATAGTGAAAATGCTCTTAACACAGTACCACAAATCTCTTGTTATATAACAAACGTAGCATTTGACCGAGACAGGATACAATCACCTAGCCATTTAGATAAAGTACACGTTAAAGAACGCTTTTATGATAAAGACACACAATCATATACAGCAGGGCCTGGTGATAGTTATACTATTGAACGCAGTATGCCAAGTCCATATAGGTTAACAGTTAATGCAGATATTTGGACAAGTAATACTGAACAAAAAATGCAAATTACTGAACAAATATTTTATATGTTTAACCCAAGTTTAGAAATACAAACTACAGACAACTACGTTGACTGGACTAGTTTATCATATGTTGAATTAACTGAAATTTCATTTAGTAATAGAACAGTTCCTGTTGGTCCTGATGATCAAATAGACATTGCTACAATGACATTTGAAATACCTATTTGGATCAATCCACCAGCAATTATTAAACGGCTTGGTGTTATTTCCAAAGTTGTTATGGGTATATTTGATGGTGCAGGTGGGTTAGCAGATAGTGTATTAGATGATACGAAATTAATGGGTAGTAGACAATACTATACTCCATTAAACTATGGTGTATTACTACTAAACGGACAATTAAAAGCATTGGCAGTTAGTGAACCAATTAGTGGTGATACAACAGAAGACGTAACTTTTGATCATTTACCTGTAAAATATGGTGTAGAACTTCCTTGGCCGAAAATTATAGCACAATATGGTGAACTAAAAGCTGGTATTAGTCAAGTAAAATTATTAACACAATTTCAAAATAAAGACACAGGGTCAGATTTTACAGAAGTTATTGGTACGGTAGCATATGATACAACTGATGAAACAATACTTAACTTTACAGTAGACACTGATACAATTCCAGCAAATACACAAACCGCTATTAATGCTGTTATTAATCCATTAAAAAATACTCCAGGAGATGGATTACCAGCGGCCGCTAATGGACAACGTTATTTGATATTAGAAGATCTTGGATCAACAATCAATACAGCAGGTGGTCCAGCAGGATGGCCTGATGCTACTGCTACTGACATACAAGCAAGTAAATTTGACATTATACAATATGATGGAACAAACTGGTCAGTATCATTTGATGCTAGTGCCAATTTAGGCATACATTATGTTACTAACACAAAAACTGGTATCCAATATAAATGGACTGGTTCAGATACTGGAGCAGAATGGGTTAAATCGTATGAAGGTGAGTATTTAACTGGCTTGTGGTCTATTTCCCTACTTCCATAATAAATTTTATATAATTATTACTATGAAGCAAGTCACCGGAGCAGGTGGTATTTTCTATTGCCGCGATACAAAACGTTTTCTATTTTTATTAAGGAATGATAAAAAGTATAAAAACAGATGGGGGTTTGCAGGCGGCAAAATAGAAAATAATGAAACCACTATTAATGGTTTAAAAAGGGAAATTTTCGAGGAAGTAGGACACTTACCCGATATAGAGAAAACAATTCCTATTGAGTTATTTACTTCAGAAGATGGACACTTCTTTTATCACACATTTATTTTAATAATTGATAAGGAATTTATACCCGTTTTAAATGGAGAACATTGCGGGTTTGCTTGGGTTACAATAACAGGGTGGCCAGGCCCATTACATCCTGGTGTTTTTTCAACCCTTAAACTAGATTCAATTAAAGATAAGATTAAAACTATAGTAGAAACAATTTAAATATCTGCTTCTATTACAAAATCCCATACTTTTAATTGGCGGAAATTCTTACACCATTTCCATGCTTCAGGCATATCTCCTTCCATGCCACTTGCTACTACTCTTACAAAATCAACATCACTATATGTGTCAAATATTCTTTTCATATTATTAACCCAAACTTCATCGCCTGGATTTTCATCTACTGGACCATAAAATTCTGTGCCAGCATATACATTATTATTGATTGTTGGATTAGCAGTATGATTATCAAATCCATATAAGTAAATTTTCTTATGGCCGTGAAAGCAAGCAAGATATGTTGCTGTTGCGCCAGCGTTCATTCGTGGATCATGCGGTACAAGAGATATATATTCAGGATGTTCTAATACACTTTTTGCTCTACCAAATACAACACTATCATCAGCATAGCCACTTTCAACTATTTCATCTGCTAAACTAGGATGTGTTACTACAAGAAAATCTGGTTTCCAATCTTGATAAATTCTATTACAACCATAACATTGTCCTTTATATGCTCCAAAATGGCCACCGCCGGCTGTTGTAAGATAACTTAACTTCATCGCAACGCCAGAATAATTTATTCTAGATGTACCATTGCCAACTACATATGCTACTTTTTTATGGTCAGAATTAGGGACAGTATGTGGAATCCAGAATCTATCTTGATGTTTACGGCCATTCTTAACTACAATACCAGATACTACATATTCACCATCATAATCAGTAACATATTTGTTTACCATTTTCTTCTCCTGTAAATATTTATTTTGCAGATAATGGAGGGGCGAATTTCGCCCCTCCATCAATTACAACTTTATTGTCGTAAACTTTTAAACTTATAGTCTACCTACAACAACTTCGATGATACCATTCGTACCGTTGAAGTCTTCTAGAGCCTTACCAATTACGGAACCCATTCTTGGATTTGCCTCTGCCTTTGCGTAACCTTCGCCTGCGGAAACTAGCATATCACCCTTACGGATTGTGCCTGTTACCTTAACAGGTACACGACCTGTTAGTGCTACTGCTACTTGTGCGCCTTCGAGATCTGCATTCATTAGGTATGCTGGATTTGTACTTACTACACCGGCAATCCTTGAATCCATTGTCTCTGTGGACATTGTTACTTCGGCGTCTCCACCAAAAGCAACCACTGTGCCAGGCTCATATGTCGCATCACTTGTATAACGTTCTGCCAAGTCAGCATATTTTGCTGAACTTGCAAGACCGTAAATGTTACGCCATGCTGTGCCGTTAGCACCAAGGTCATATGTGCTGTTTGCGCCAGGGACAACGTGACCTGCGGCAGTTACAGTAAAACGCTCTGTACCACCAGTGTCGAAGCGGATAATATCCTCGTCACTTGACTCTTCAACTTGAATTTTTGTATCATTGTCAGCATCTTCTAGTGTGTTGTATGAAGTTGTCGTTGTAAACTGACGAATTTCAATTTTATCACCGTTAGCAGGTGCTTCTGTGAAAGTAATTGTTGTACCACTAATAGCATATGCTGTTGTTGGAAGTTGAACAACACCGTTAATGCTTACAACACAACCAGCAGTTGTTAGGCCTGCGTTCAAGCCTGTGAATGCTGTTGCTGATCCATCACCAGTTTTTGTTTGACTTCGTACAACTGTAAACTCAGTTGTTGCTTGTTTCCAAGCTGAACCATTATAAAACTCAAATGTATCATCTGTTGTATTATAACGGAACATACCTTCTGCGGCTGAGCCTGGACGTTGTCCTGTTGTTCCCATTGGGAGCAATAAGGACTCTGTCGATTGACTCATGTCTAAACATGAACCTGCATTAGGTGTTGCTGTACCGATACCAATTGCGTCTACACTTGCATCTACTACGAACATATTAGCTTGGTTGTCTCCCTCAATACGGAAGTCATTGTCACCACCGCCTTCGTTGAAGACTGCGGCGTCATTTACACCAAATGTTGTACCATCATATGTGATGTTTGCTTCTGCTTGGATAGCAGATGTACCATTACCTGTTAGTAGGCTGTTAGCGGTTAAGGATGTTGCACCTGTACCACCTTGGTCTACTGCTACAGTAGTACCTTGCCATGTACCTGAAGTAATTGTACCAACAGTTGCCAATGAACTTGCAGATGTTACTGCGTTTAGAGTATCAAGACTTGACTCCATATAAACTTCGAAGTCTGTCAATGCTACTTGCTTCATTGTACCACCATCATTAACAACTACGCGGTCAGCATCTGCTAACGTTGTTGATGTTGCGGATGTATCACCATCCATAATGGTTAGTTCTGCGGCTGTTGCGTTAATACCCAATGTTACAATTTGTGCGGCGGCGTTAGCATCGTCTAACAACGCTTTACCAGCGGCTGTTAGGTCATATGTTGCAGCTGC
>VTLG01012434.1_pt1 | contig 17504 bp, 8 predicted proteins | sample 4694571 | NCBI WGS metagenome assembly VTLG01 (sample SAMN12604809, study PRJNA352737) | marine metagenome | biome: ENVO:00000447; feature: ENVO:00000209|ENVO:00000569|ENVO:01000036; material: ENVO:00002151; isolation source: viral sequences binned using virsorter ... | reverse complement strand
ACGAATGTTCCAAGGATCTGGATTTGATGTTCTTGATCCTCTGCAGCATCTTTCAGCTTTCCAAGGAGTCCTTTTTCTTTTTCTTCTGGCGGTTTTCCTTCCATTTATCTACTTTTTTCTGTAGGAACTTTTGTATTTGTTTTTTAAGTTTATCAAATAAGGGTGTAGCTAGAGTGGTAGTTGCTACAGCTGCAACAGCTGCATAGGTAGCGGTGGCTACTACTTCTGCACTAGGTAAAGGTAAATCAATTTTAACAACAGGTACTCTAAGAGTAGGTTGCTCCATACTTGCTGTTTCTTCGTCTTCAGTTTCTGCTGGTGGTTCTTCTAGTTTTACTCCAGCTGGTGCTTGTATATTACCGGGAGGTATGACAATGGGTGGAAAGACTGGCATATTTCCAGTAGGAGGCTCTAGAATCATATCTTTAAATTCTAGAGCATCTGAAGTTGGTAGTTTAGATTTTATGGATGGAATTTCCATTTACTTCCAAGCAGCATAGATAAATTTACCATTATTATCAGTTAAATTTGATGCTGTATTTGCTGCTCCTGTTAAATCAAATCCTGTTGAAGTTGGATCGATAACATCATCACCAGTTCCAGATTGATCGCTAGAACCGTTCATAGCGACATAAGGATCATTACCAGAAGCTAAACCTCTTTCCGTATCAAACGCAAACCAATCATCACTTTGAGGTTTGATTATTATTAATGATGGTGAGAAACCAGTAGTAATTGACATATTGCTGCCATTTCCTGTATAGTGACCAAAAGCACTAAGCCCTGTAATACCTGCCCATAAAAATGCTATATACTTTTCACCAGAAGCATTTACGGCAGAATGTGTACCGATGCTGAAATTTGCTGCAGTAGGAGCTGTATCATTCCATTTATCTGCTTGATCAGCAACACTACTTGAACTATCAAATAATAATCTGTATTGTTCAGGGTTTGTACCTGAATTAGCACCTGAATGGTACGTTTGCCAGTTCGTTGCATTACCTGTTAAAGCTTTAACAATAATCATATCAGGTGCTACACCTAATGAATGGGCGATAGTCCTATTTGAACCCGTTCCTTTGAATAATACACAATCGAAACCCTGACCTACTTTCCAGTTATAACCGACAAAATCAGTGTTATATGTACTACCTTTAAAAGAACCATCTGAATAATCGAAAACTGTATCAGCTAAATCAGCCCTAATACTACTGGAGTTAGTTAATAGTTTTTTCCCAGTCATACTTCTAGCACTTAGTATTCTATCACCACCCCATTGATATGGTATACTGATAGTCATTCCAACAGGGAAACTAGTATCGTAACATGGTCCTGCAGAACTACCGTTACCTTTATCCACTTTAAAGTATTTAGTAGGTGTTGATGCTTCCCAAGGTTTACTAGTTAAACCATCAGCTTTTCTAATAGCCATATATATGTACCACTTATTATTTGTATTCCAATCAGCATCAGTAGAAATAACTTTAAAACCTGTACTCATTAATTCTGCTGTAGTAAAAGGAGTACTGTTTTGGTTATCAGACCATTTTTCAGCAGGATTATGGACATCTGATTTACCTTCATAATTCCAGTATCTCATAGAATCTATTACCTGCCAATGACCAGTTCCAGTTGCACGTTTTACCAGTAAATACTGAGGTTCCCATCCAAGGTCTACAGTTGGACCATCAGATTGTCCATTTCCATAATACTTACCCATTTTCATTACGGATTGATTACCACCTTCTCCAAATTCTTCTTGATCATGTGCAAATAAGTATACAATATAAGTATCACCATTTGCATTAACTGATGGATTTGCACCGACTGTTATTGTAGTACTAGTTGGTGCTGTGTTATTCCACATAGTAGTAACTGGAGTGTCATTAGGGTTTTCCCATGTTTGTTCTCCATTATCTTCTTCCATGTATAAGAATTTATCAGTTGTAGTACTCAAAGAGTTATGCCATACTATCCAAGAACCATTAGCATTCTTTTTCTTTATTATAAACATACCCGGGGTACAACCTAAATCATGGCTTATGGTCCTCCCAACTGTACCATTACCGGTGTACTCTGCTGTTGTAAAGAATTTTTCTTGTTTAATCCAAGTCCAATTAACATACTGATTACCACTACGATTAACTGGTGCTTCAGTACCAACTTCAAAACCATTAGTAGTGAACGCTTTAAGAGAGTTATTTTCAGTAGTTTCTCCTTGACTATCAGGAATATACATTTTCTTTCCTGCACCCCTATCTGTATCAAATAGCCAACCATTTTGACTTTCATTACCATATCCCCGATCTCTCATTTTAAATATCGTCATTCCTTCTTTATCTGTCATATCAACACCGATGTTTATCATATGACTAGTACTACCATCTCCTATATAAGTATTGATATGAAATATGTCGTCTAGGTATACTTTCTCTTTAGAAGCACCAGAACCAAGCAGTAATTGTTGTGTAGCCATTTTAGCTCAACCCCGCACCTGAGATGTAAGCAACATTGTGTTCTCTGAAGAAGATAGTACAAAATCCTCTAGCAGCTAATGTTCTATTTCCTGTAGTCCCATCAGCAGCATTATACAAAGTAACTCCACTACCTTGAGTAATAGTTGTGTTTCCTCCGTTATGATTCATGATCGTAACAGCATCTCCTCCTAGAAAAACACTAGCTGGTACTGTAATATTTGCACCGTTCGTTGCTTCACTAACAACCTTGCCAGCGTCTGAAGCAACTAAAGTATAAGTGCCAGCATTATGGAAATTTAAAGGTATCTTTCTTACATCACCCTTTGAATCTGTTACCGTTCCACTTACCGTAACGCCAGCCGATGTGGTTTCAAATTTCTTTACGTTATGGTGGTAAATATTAACTGCACCACCACCAATAATTTCAATACCACTTTCAGTTCCATCTACACGTAAATAAATATCATCTATAGAATCTAAAAGAATATCATCACCTGATCCAGTTGTTTTTAAATGTATATCACCTGTTTGATTATCTATAGTACCAACTGTACCATTATGATACAATCTTAAATCTGAATCTGTACCTAACCTAAGTATTTCTCCATCAGGTAAATGAACACCTTCTGTAGATGTCCAAGCACCAGTTGAACTAACCCATTTCCATTCAATATCTGCAGCACCCTTAAGTGTAATACCACCACCATTAGCAGTGCTGTCATCAGGAGATGAGACATCACCTAGAACAATATTTTTATCATCTACAGCTAAGGTAGTAGAGTTAATTGTAGTAGTTGTACCGTTTACAGTTAAATTACCTCCAACAATAACATTACCTGTAGTAGTTACAGCAGGTACTGAAATTATACCAGTGCTAGGATTATAGTAAAGATCACCATCTGATTCTAAACCTACATTACCCGTAGCCCCAGCATCTTCAATAAATACTATTTTATTATTTTCATTTGTACTTTCGTTATCTGCAACTGATACATGTGCAGCATTAGTAGCATTAGTAACTGTTACTCCAGCTATATGTGTATCTAATGCAGTACCATTAACTGTATAAGCATCTGCTTCTAATGTACCATCGATATCAGCATTACCTGAGATATCTAAAGTAGCTGCATCCAGTTCACCAGTAATAGTAAAGTTAGTCGTACCTGTACCATCTGCTCTAGCTACTGGAAATCCACCAGCTGTTGAACCGTTATGTACTACAAGTGTTTCCTTGTCAGTATCTACAGTGACTTCGCCTTCTGCACCAGTGAAGCTGCTGTGTTGTGAGGTTGATCCTCTTCTTAGTTTTAATAATTTAGCCATGGTTATGAAAGTGTTCCAAAGTCAATTTGTAAGTTATTTCCACTGACAGTTCCTACTTCAGTGAGATTTTTATCATTGCAATCTAAATGACCGCCAAGTTCGGGTGTTGTATCTTCTACCATATTTGATAGTCCAGCCGCCGCCGTAACAGTCCAAACAGTACCGTTATAGTATTTCAATACATTTGCAGTAGAATCATACCATAAGTCTCCTTCATTTAAAGAACTAGAAGGAGCTGAAGATGCAATCCTATATACTTCAGCAAAGTTATTTATACTTGCTAGATTAGTTGCAGCAGAATTAACATTAGCTATTGATCCAGCTACAGAGTTAACATTAGAGATTGAACCTCCAACATTATTTACATTAGTTATATTACCTGCAGTAGTATTAACATTAGCTATATTAGTGGCTACTGTATTAATATTATTACCACTACCAGTACCGACAGCATCTCCAATACTACCTAAATCTTCAAGATATGTTAACTGACCAGATACTATAGCTATGTCTTGAAGTACACTTGCAGTCGGAGTAGCAGCTGAAAAACCATCACCAGCAGATCCATCATAGATCATCAATGCTTTATTTGATGATGAATCAAACCAAAGATCACCAGTAGCTAATGAGTTACCACCACCATCTTGAGTTGGTGCTGATGAAGATATTTGATAAAGATCAGCGAAGTTGTTAACATTAGTTAAATTACTAGCTACAGTATTAACATTAGCTATAGACCCAGCAACTGAAGTTATGTTGCTATTAGCACCAGCTACTGTATTGATATTAGTGTTATTACCAGCTACAGTATTAATGTTAGTATTATTACCAGCTACAGTATTTACATTAGAAATATTAGTAGCTACAGTAGTTACTTCAGTAGCTTTAGGTACTTGTCTATGGAATGTATAAGTATGTAAAGTTGAAGTTGTCTCAACAATAAGACCAAATGTAGCAGCGTATGTTGTGCTATTTGCTAATCCATTGATAGTTACTGTATTACCAGAACCTGCACCGTTAGCAATCGTTGCCACTCCAGATCCATTTGAGACAAGGTTACTAGCGAGAGCCTTGATACTAACAAGAGTACCTGCCCCATTATTAACGTCAGGATTAGCAGTGGGAAAAGATGTTTCATTTGCTATTGGTACGAAACCACCTACATCATCAACAAGATCAATAATCCTGTCATTGATAGCAGCAGTTGTAGCTATTGTTGTATCGTTATCTGGGAATGTTACACCATCTTTAATAGTGTCACCAGTACTTATATTAAAGTATCTAGCGTCCGATGCTGCAGTAGTAAAGAATGAAGTATCGTTCGCACTAGCAGCTGCTTGTTCACTATTAGTTACAACAGTCGCTCCATTCAATTTATCTGCAGTTATAGAACCAGCTGCATAATGTTCATTATCTAAAGCACCAGCTGCAATGTGTTCTGAGTTAACTGCATCATCTTGTATATTATCACCATCTATAATATCTGTAGCAAGATGAACATGATCTATACTACCATCTGTATAATGTTCAGAATCAACAGCATTATCATCTAACTTTGTACCATCAATAGCATCAGCTGCTATTTCAGATCTAGCTATAGTACCGTTTGAAGCAGCAGTAATTCTACCTTGAGCATCAACTGTTAAATCAGTAGCTGTATAAGAACCAGCTGTAACAGAAGTATTTGCTAACTTATCTGCTGTAACTTGATCATCACGTATATGTTCAGTATCAATAGAATTTGGTCCATAATGTTCTGAATCAATAGTATCATCAGCTATTTTAGCACCAGTTATTGCGTCTGCGGCTATTTTAGCAGTTGTTACTTGAAGATCTCCTATGTGAACTGTATCGATAGACCCATCAACATACTGATCACTGTCGATTGAGTTTGCTGACATATGAATTAGATCGATTGATCCATCTACATATTGGTCACTGTCTACAGAATTAGCAGACATGTGTTCTAGGTCTATTGAACCTGCTACATAATGAGCTGAATCGATAACATCAGTACCAGCAGATGTTATTACAGTACCTGTTTCATTAGGCAGAGTAATAGTTCTATCAGCAGTAGGATCAGCTACTGTAAATGTTGTCTCATAGGCATTATCTGTAGCACCTTCAAATATAATTTTAGTGTCCTCACCAAAAGTAAGATCACCTTCCATAACAGAACCGCCAAGTTTACTGACGTATCTGCTGTTTACTTCTTGAGTGGTATATAAGTTTTGAGTGAAGTTATCATTTAAGTCTTCAGACTTAATTGCTGAACCTGCGTAAAAGGTGGCTGCTAGGCTGTCAGTGTCTGTCTCTCTGTATATTTTGATTTTAACATCCGCAGCGGGAGCTGTATTAAATTGTACCGTTGTAGCTGTTGGAGTGGTAAAAGCTGTAGTAACGGTTCCATCAAGAGATGCTTTTATCTCTGATGTCTTAAGATATGGAAATGTAAATGAGTAAGTAGTGGTGGAATTATTACCCGTGTATGAGTTTTGTGTAACAGCCATAGTAGTCGTTATTTAGCCATTTGTAATAGTTTTCTAGTTTCTAATTCTTTTTTCTGTAAGTCTGATGCTCTTTGAACATCACCTCTACCCATATTTGCATCAACTGCTTTCTGCATCTCTATAGTATTCTGAATATCTTTCCTTTGTCTTAGGAAGTCAGCTTCAGCTATAATTTGAGCATCCTTGATAATTTTATCTATCTTTTTAAATATAGGTAACTTTTGAGTTTTCAGTTTAATTTTATCATTATCTAAATCACCACCTTGTACTCTATGAGAACGTAATAATCCAAGTTGTTTGTTTAACTTTTTATCCTTCATTAAAGGGATTAACTGTTTCCAAAGTTCCATTTCACCTATACGTTTGTAGATGAATTCTCTTTCAACTTCAGAATATTCATATGATCCACTAGAATCCATCTTTAGTCTACCAAGACCATCCCATCCAGTAGTTATTAACCACTGTCTCCATGGTTCTTGAGTACCACTAATCTTAACAGGACTTAATGAATTAAGTATTCTAAGTACTGGATTATCTATATCATTTAAAGGAGTACCAGTCCAGATATCTATTTGCTCTGGTAAGAAACTAGAAGCTATAGGTATCTTATTCTGCATATATTTAATTACACTAGAACTAATATCTTTTTGTGTAGAAGTAATAGCATTACTCATAACACCTAAAGCACCTGATTGAGGTATTATAGCTCTAGCTGCATTAGCAGCAATAGCATTGAATCTAGATAAGTTACCTGCCTGAAGGGCTATAAGAGGCTCTAAACTAGTTAAAGGTGTTTCATTAAGGAACGTGGCTGAAAGAGTCCACATAACCTTTGCCATAGCGTCTTCAGCGAATGCTTGATCGAGATCTCTAGCGTAGTATGCAAGATCTCCAAGTATACTTAATACTGGATCTACACCTACTATACCTTTATAAGATATCCACCTACCGCCAATATTAACAGTCTTAGGTAGGTATCCTAATTGATCTCTTTCTTTAGCTCTACGTGCTTTATTATAGTGACCATTACCTCTAATGTTACCAGACATAGCATAATCCCATAGAGATTTAGTTAGAATACTACTGAAAGCTAATCTACCAGTATATTCAGCTCTTAGGTTCTGGAATAATACTTTTGCATTAGGAGTAGTAGCCATATCTATGCCGTGCTCTGCTAATGCTATAGCTATATCATCATCTGTTCTAGCCCATATAGTCTTACTATACTTATTAATGCCCGGTATTAGACTCATAGGAGTCCATGACAAAGCATTCCTTACATAGTTACTACCAGTTCTAGGGAACATAAGTAGGAACTTACTTACAGGATATGCTGTAGTACCTTGGTTAATCCAGTTAGCTAATTTATCATCTAAGTTTAGTGCTAATTCACCTTGTATAGATTTTAATGCTTTATCAGTAATTAAACCATCAGCATCAAACATAGAATCATAATGAATCTTTTCAGCTTTTGCTATCTTCCCCCAATCTGCAAAACCAAATTCATTAAATACATCATCATAAGCTCTAGTTCTAGATAGATAATGAGCTAGATGTGTCTGACTAAATACATCAGTAAACACCATTCCAGTCATACCGTATCTAAGAGCTTTCATCTTAGACATATCTAACATAGTTTTAGCCATGTCATACTGATATACTTTACCTATATTACCTTCAGCTTCCCATACTCCTCTCATATCTTCCATGATATCCCAAGCTGCATCCTCTTTAAATACAAAATCTTTACGATAAGATTTAGTCATAAAGCCAGCATCATCATGTGCTTTCTTCATCATGGTGAATGCATTATCTAATGCTCGTTTATTAGTTTCAAAAACGGCGCCGTTGTAATACATTGTACGCTTGAAACCTTCAAAGTCGTCAGCAAATCCCCAGATACCATGACCTAAAAACCCAGTTATAGGTTTTAAGATAAGTTGTGAGGTATTACCAAGCCCAGCTCTAAACGCAGATATACCAGATAGTACATTATTATATATTACACCCCAAGCAGACCTAGTAAATAGATTCAGTTGTTGAGGATCTGGACTCTTAAGCATACCCGTAGGTGTTACTTGTTCAGCAGCCCATCTCATTAACTTAGCTAAACTATCTACATCTCCATCAGTATGAGCAAATGCATCGACTAATGGACGCATAGCTAGAGGATTCTCATCAGCTAATCGTTTTAGCTCTTCAGTAAACTTTAGATTCTTAGCATGAATAGCATTCTCAGCCTGTTTAAACTCACTAGATAAAGTTTCTACAACTTCTTGTATAGGTTTATCTTCAGGTATAGCGTTAAACCAGTTCTTATTTCTCAAACTCCAACCAGATATATACTTATTCAAACCATACTCATCCATCAAGAATAGCATCTTATCAATAATAAGATCCATTGCTCTAGGATCATCTACAAAAGGTTGTAATTCTTGAACAGTTTCAGCAAGTGTAGCTGCTTCTCTTCCTAAAGTATCCATAACTCTAGCAGAAGATTCAGCTATCTTTCTACCTAAGAATCTATCAGATAGATCTCTCATAGCAAAAGCTGCTGCTCTAGCTTGTTCTTCGTTGATGTACTCAACTTGGAATCTACCTAAAAGTAAGTTTTTGACATCTTTGTTTTCTGCAAATAAAGCTCGTACATCGTCTACAGACATTTCAGGGTTTATAATATCCTTATAAATAGCCCATGCAGTTTCATTCATCTGCTCAGATGAGAATCTAAACCCATCTACCAATGCATTGAATCTACCTGTATCTCTAGCCTGTTCAGCTACACCCATGATAGCATCTCTAGAAGTACTACCTACCATTAAACCTTTAGCTCTCATAGCTTCGGTTAAAACAGGTGCTGGATCTCCTGATGATATACCAGCCTTAATAGCAGCTGTATCAGCTATATTACGAGCTACATTACCCGGAGGTATGGATTGCCTAGCATTACTAGCTTCGTCTAATACAGGCGTTATATCAGGGTCAAATTCAGTAGGATCTGCTCCAGATGCTTTTTTAGCTTCAGCAGCTGTAGTACGTTCAGATGCAAAACCATTATCTAACTGGTCTAATGCTTGATCAAGATCATCTACATTATCTAATTCTGAGATTAACCTCATCCTTTCATCAATTAATCTAGCTTGAACTTTACTAGATATATTATCACTACCTAAAGCTAATTGAGTATCAATCTCTTGAATCTTAATTAGTCTATCAATATCAGCTGACTCAACAACTGCTGCTTGTTTATATTGTGCAGCTGTTTCATCCAACGGCTCATGCCATTGCATTGTTTTCTTACCACCTTTAATCTGTATAAAAGCTCCTAGTGTAGTACCTATTACACTAAGTCCAGCGGTATCAAACATATTCTTATATTTCCTAACTCTAGGACTATCACTATCTAAAGTCTTAGCCCAATCAGGAATAGGCAGTGTACCTTTAGGACCAAATACACCGGGGAAAAAATCATTTAATGCTCTTAATGCATTATGATCTTCTCCTACATCACTAAGACCAATAACAGCAGATTCTTGAGCACCATATGCCCCCATAGCTACAAGTCTTTTCTGATACTTAGGCATCTCAGCTGGAAGTTTTCCTAATTGTTGCTGTACTTTACCACCACTTAATATAGATGGTACAACAATAGACAACATCTTTCTAACACCTTGCATCAAGCCAGTCTTAGATCTAGTCTTTTTATCGTACCAGTTATCTAAACCACCCATTCCCGGCAGAACTCCAATGTAGTCCATCATCCAGTCAGTAGTAGTTCCAGCACCTAAATCAGCTAGATTTCTAAATGTATCGTTTAAGCCTTGTGCAGAGTAGTTATTATACTTTTCTTTCCTTTTACTTTCTAACTGTTCATACTGGTAAGGAGTCATACCATAGTATTTTAGATACCATGCTTTTTTAGCTGCTTCTCTTTGTGCAGTTAAAGCTGGATCTTTATCCCAGATAGAACCAGTGGTTATTAAAGATAGTCGTGGGTTTGGTGATTTACCAATATCTTTCCAGTTATTGTACTCAACCCACATTTGTTTTTCATTAGCTTTATTAGTAAGATCTACATTACTACTAGTTCCTTCTCCTCCTTGACCCGGAAACTTTCCAGCTGGAGGAGTGACAGTTTCTTGTTGTACACTAGTGTCTCCGCTGAATGTAGTATCAGCTTGATCTGTAGCAGTTAGTGGTTTTAGTTGAGCTAATAGAGTACCATCATTTTTTTCTCTTTCGTCTAAGAGATTATCATCATTAGTTATTGACATATTGGTTTCCTATTAATGCTCTTGTGTAATCTTCAGGAATCCAGTTCCAGAAGTTTTGGATGACGTTTCGTCTAACCTGTTTTTCTTCATTTATTCTTATTGATTCCTTTGAGGGTGCGCTAATATCAACGACGCCATCGTTTACTAAACTTGCTAACACTCCGACTACTTCTGTATTAGCAGCACTTAAGTTTCTAGTTACTTTAAAAGGTGAGTTTTTTATTTCCCAGTCTCCTTTTTCTATACTACCTTGAGGCATTGTAATATCTAGACCAAGGTTTTCAAAAACTTTATTCCATATATCTGCTCTAGAGTATTTTTTCTCACCATCTAGAGTAGGTTGACGTTCATATAAAGTGTCTACTATTTTGTTAGATTTTATCTGTCCACCAGTATTTATGTCTCTGATAGCTTTATCTACTTCATCAATAGGTATGAGGTGTCTTGTGACTTCACCCTCACCTTCACCTGCTACTTGAATTTGACCATTTGTCATACCATTGAATAAATTATCAAGTTCTAGCAGATTACCATTAATTGTTTTATTTAATTCTTCTTCAGTTACTGTAGGATTAGGATCCTTCTCATTTTCTAGAATAAAGAATTTAGTAGTGTCTTCTCCAACGCTTGTTCTTCTCCAGACACCCGTACCGATTACATTACCAGTTTCACCTAATTGCCTTTTTTCATTAATCTTATCAGTTAAAGCATCTATATAATCTAGATCAGTTTTTCCACCACCATCATATATTTCATCGAATGTGTTCAGTATATCAGCTTTAATCTCACGAATTAGAGGTCCATAAGGTCTTAATTTTCCCGGTGTAGTAGATTCTTCACCTAAAATTTGTGTTAGAAGTTCTTTAGCTTTCTCTGTTAAATTGGTTCCAGTATACCCATTTCTTTCTAAAATAGCTAACTGTTCTACTTTACTTTCCCAAACTTTTTGCATATCATCATCTAAATACTGAGTGTATTCAGATAATTCTTTTAACTTACCTTTATTATATAGATCAGTTAGTGCTGCTGTAACGACATCAGTTTTTGTATTATGTGGGGCAAATATTTTATAGTTAGACAACATCTCTATAGTATCTTCTTTACCCGCATGAGTTTTAATTAAATCATCAATTACTTTAGGATCTCTTAAATTAAGATAATCTTCATTACTAGGATCAAGTTTTGCTCGTCTATCTATATCTATCTGAGCTTTAGCATCTTCCTTTTTTTTATTAGCTGTAAATTGCTCAGTAGTTTTCTTTTCATATGCAGCCCAAGCTTCCTCAAATTTATCTTCTAGAGTTTTACCCTCAGAATCTGTAGAATCCCCATACCTACCTAACCAAGTTTGCTTGGATGGGTATGTCATAGTTTTACCATCATCATGGAACTTCCTATCAGCGTCAGGGTGAGGTTGTAAAATAGTATGATTTCTAGCTTGTTCTTTAGAGACAAATCTTCCTGATGCTATATCAGATTCCATTATCTGTATAAAAGCATAGTGTCTATTGTTTGTACCTTTAACAACTTGACCTTCAGAATTCATTTTACTAGTAAAAGCCTCATGATTAATTCTAGCTTGAAAACTAGAGTTATAATCTATAAAATTATCACCAGTTGCTGTTATAAGACCTTTCTTTTTTTCAGCTGGAGTACTGTTTAGAAATTGTACTGGAGCTATTAAGTTTTCAGTTTGTTCGTTTAATTCTCCTCCTGTCTGCATATAGCCACTAGTTTCTGCTATTTTTTTAAGAGGTTCGACTATATCATACTCTTTCTTAGCCCAACCATCAAGAAAATTTCTACCAACTTCAGACCCCGGATTAACTCCATAGGCTCTCATTAATTCCATTTTCCTGAGGAACATAAGCTGACTAGCAGTTTCTGCAGTCCACTCAATCTTTTTTTCAACAGCTAAAGCTTTTAAATGACGTTCTTCTTGGTCAATTTCATCTAGTTCTTTTTGAAGTAAAGCTTTTTTAGTTTTCTTATTTATCCTTAAAGATATCTCAGATACATGTCCTACTATATCATTTAACTCAGCTTCAGATATTTTACCTTTATTATAATCTTTCCACGCTTTATCTTGTATTTTTAATCCTTCATGATCAGCTAAATTATTTAGTTTAGAAGCCCCCTGAGAAAACTTCTGATGTTTTTTATCATGATATAGGATTTGCATCTCACGGTTAGACTGAGCTGTAGTAGCTATATCATAGATATCTCCAGCAGCCTGTGTGTATTGCTGAGCGTAAGTAGTAGAGAAATCCTTCCAGAATTTAGCTTGTTTCTCATACTCTTTAGCTTCACCCATCAATGCTTCTACTTCTCTTCTACCTCTAATCTCAGTATTTTCAATAGCGAGATTATCACGTTTGTTGTAGAAGTTTTGTAACTCTCTATTGTGTTGAATTTCTTTAGCAGCATTTCCTTCTAGTCGTTGGAGATGCTGCCTACTGTATGCTTGGTCTTGTTGATTCTGTTCTTTTAGACCTCTAATCTGGCGTTCTTGTTGTTCTTTAAATGCTCGTAAGCCAAGATCACCAAAATTAGCTGCCTTGAAACGACCCCCTTGGGCGTGTCTCTTATATTTTGACATAGTTAATAATTACATATCGAACATTTTGTACGCTTGTAAACCTCCGCTTACAATGCTTGGTATAGCTGAACCCCATGCTGCCTGAGAAGCTGCACTTGCAGACGTCATAGCTCCTTTAACAGGAGGAGGTCCGAAGTGGAAGTCCATTAATGGTTCTGGGTCATCATAGATAGTTCTGGGTGATTCAATAGGCTGAATAGGCATCGGGAGTTCACCGGGATCTGCCATTTTCTCAGCGTATGCTGATAAGTTAGCAGCGAACTTATCGTTCTTTATATCCTCTAGTGCTGATAAAGTAGCTAAACCAGCACTTTCTAATCCTTCATTTAAAGCAGCAATCGTATAACCAAAGCTAGCAGCTGCAGCTTGATGGGTCTTACCAACTGATACACCAGCTTGACCTAATGCTCTTATCTGGCCTTCTTCTTGTAAATGTTTTATCCTCTGTTCTTGTGCATTAAAAGTTGCTTCTGTATGTATTTCATCTAATTTCCTTAATTCATCAGCGTGTGCTTTTTGAGCTACTCTCTCATTATACCCTGTTTTCATAGCAAACAGTTCATTTGATTTCGCATATTGAGCATCAAGAGAATCCTGTTCTCTTTGCCTAATCATTAACTGATGAGCATAATTAGAAGCATTTATTGCATCTTGGTAAGCTGCTGCATTCTCATCGTTTGCTCTTTTAGTTGCAGTTTCTTTTATCCTAAATGCATGTTCAGACTTAAGCTGATCAATCTTCATATTGTACGCTTTTGTGTCGTACTCAAATTGACGCTCTGTTGCTTCGTTCTGTTTCTGTGCGTTTTTCCTCTCAGCTCTTGCTGAATTTCGTGCTCCCCATAAACCCATACCAACAGAAACTATCGCACCTAAAATATTACTATTTACACCAGATTCAGCCATCACCTTTTCGTGTGGCTTCATCATGCTCATTTCGTGTTCATTAGCTGGAACACCAAAATCATTCATCATCATATTTTAAAACCTCTTATAGAATCTCGGTGAATAATTACCTTCCCACATCATTGAATTTAAAGACACAGGGAATGGTGAATCATTAAATATTCTTAATTGGAAGTTATTTGTTTTCTGATGTATTGGTATAGAAACTAATGATTGATCACTTAATGCTATATCATTAGCTAGATAAGTATCAGCCATCTGTGTAGGATTAAGGTTATACCATTCATCTAAATATATAACTATATCATCTGCACTATATACAAGTATATTATTACTAGCATTAGGAGGTGCTGTATCAAATATAATTTTCTGTTTAACTATATTATAAGTACTAGAATCCTGAATAACTCCACCTACCTTAACTTTAATTTTAGAAAGGTTAGTAGGTGTAAAAGTTAGATCAAAAGTCTTTTCACTTCCAGTGCCACTCAAAGTTTTTAATTCACTAGAAGCTGCATTAAGAGTAATCTTAGGTAATGTTCCTGAAGAATCTACAGTATAAGCACTACTTAATACATTGTTTATTTTAACTTTTATTTGATCTTCATCAATATATTTTAAATCAGACTCAATCCACTGATATACAGTAGTTGTACCATCAGCTACATATTCTTTTTTACCCTGTCTAGTACCTGTAGATTTTAGTTTAAAACCCATAACACCAGATAGACCAAGAGAGAATTTCATTCTAGCTATAGTTAAAGTAGCAGTAAAATCTGAAACTCTTGCTGCTTCATCAACTCTAACATATGTCTTAGGTAATACAATATCTAAATCATATTTCCATCCAACTATAACATTATCTTCTTCACTTTTTAAATTCTTACCTTCTACTTTAAAGTAAGGATCACTTCCATCATCTGTAACTACAGTCGGTGTAGTAGTAAATCCAGATTCAATAAACTGTCCAGTTGCAGTTGTACCTTTGATAATTATAACAGGAGTTAATCCTGTAACATTATTCCAAGGTATATAACATTTAGAAAATTCATTAGTAGCATCCCAATCTACTTTCTTATTAGCAGCAGAATTCTTAGCTTCAGTATATAAATCCATACAAGGATTAATTCTACTACCATCATTATTAACAATGATAGCGTCAGAAGGACTCTGACTTAAACTAGCTACACTTAATGTAAACTGACCACCTTGTTTAGTAACGGCAAACATATCATCTGAATCAACAGCCATGCCTTGTACGTTACCCATTAATTGCCAGTTAAACCATGCTTCTAAAAGATTCTTTTTACCATCATTGTATGTTCTATAGAAATAAACTTTACTATCTGTTTGACTAGCCATAGCTAGGAATTGGTTTTGTGGACTCGCAATAAACGTATCTATTGTAGCTGGAACCCACTCATTTACAACTCTTCCTATATCTAATACTTGAGGGTTTTCGTCTTGACCACGTGTGACCATTCCGAATATCCTAGTATAAGCTGGAGTTTTACTTAAAAAATTAATATTAGTACCCATATCAACAGGATCTACATCTGTATCCATCTCGTAATTAGATATAGTTCTGATCGTAGTAGTTGATGGTGTTAGAATTCCGTTACCAGACCCCATGAGAAACTGTTGACTCTTACTAAATAGGACTAAACCCTGTGTAGTAGGAATCACGGCATGGAGTGCTGCAGGTCGAATTGAAGAACAACTTAAATCTACTGGATCTGAATCAGTTTGTGTCTGAGCTGAGATAGCATAGAAATTATAGAAATCCTGTGTCTGACTTAAAGCTACATTATCTTTCGATAAGAATCCAAGTCTACTGTTATGGAAAAATGTTTGTTGTATTTTAGCCCCAACAAAACTGGGTTGTGGATTAGTTACATCATCACCTACTTTTCTAGCTGTCCAAGTTATTTTCCTAAACTCGAAAGTATTGATAGATGGATTAACTAATTCATGTGGCATAGTAGTATCAGTTAGACCTGTAGATAGGGTAGGGTCTACTGTTTCAGCCCAATAACCTCTACCTGATATACCGTCTTCTGCTACAAACTTAGCCCAATATGTATCGTAGGCTGAATCAGTATTAATAACTTTAACTTTTCTATCATGTATGGTATTATAAGGTAGTTGTGATACATTATCAACTACATCTTGAACCACTCTTAATTTATCATTAGTTGTTCCACCAGATGAAGTTAGTTTAAATTCAGTGTTACCATTGTTTCTAACTAAGTGTAAAGCATCATCATACTTTGTTACTACTAAGTTTGATACACTTAAACTCTCTATTCTATTTTTTAATTCAGTTAATAATTGATCATATGTTGCTGTAGCAGGTGAATCATACTCTGATATAGATCCAGAATTACTACCATCTGAATCACTTATAGTAACATTATACTTACCTACTGGAGGACCATTCAACACTAATGCAGCAAAAGCTTTTGGTTTATAACTAGGAGCATCTAGTTGTTTAACTGTATACTGATTATTAGTTATAATAGAAGTATCTTGTACTGTCAGTATGTCGTAATTTGGACGTTCCCCCAATAAGTGTGATTGCGCTCCAGAACCATAAGTAACAGTACACGGTACACCTGTAGTAGCATTCCATATATCTATGTCACCTAAAGTTATAGTACCAACTACATTAGCTCCAGTACCAGCAGCTGCTGCTGTTATAGTAATAGTATCATTTGTAGCGTATCCTACACCAGCATCATTAATGGTGATACCAGTTACAACTCCTCCAGAAGCTGTAAGATTAACAGTTGTACTATCTTTATCTCCTGACCCACTTGTAGCATTAACAGCTACACTTGTTTTATTAGTAGCTCCACTAGTTCCATTACTAGTTACTGCTACTGAAGCTGGTTTAATACATCCTATATATTTCTCATCATTATCTCTGTGGATATAAAACCACTTACAATTATCATAAGTAGTTCCCGTACCTAAATTAGCTACCCATTTAAAACCCGGTCTTTTAGTTAGACCAAAGGTAGGATCAGGATAACCATTTAGGCATTCTCTTACTTGATTTGCTAACTTTTTATCATCAGGTTGTCTGGAGACTCCCCCTAGATAATTAGGTATGCGTTGAGTAATAGCTGCCATTATCTTCTAAGTGCTTGAAATGGTTGATAACCTTGATAGTAATTCGTCTGATCTTGGGGATGACCAAAGAATGTAAACTGACCTTGTTGTGTTTCATACTCTAAAGCTAGTGCTCTTAAGTACGCTTCTTGTTGTTGGAGCATTTGATATTGTGTATTATCTCCAACTATTCTTTGTGATACTAAAGTAGCAGCTCTAGCTGTTATAAAGTCTTGTATTGGTTGAGGTAAATCTACCCAATCAAACTCATATATAACATCACACTCTATAGTATCTTCTG
>VTLG01009855.1_pt1 | contig 17507 bp, 21 predicted proteins | sample 4694571 | NCBI WGS metagenome assembly VTLG01 (sample SAMN12604809, study PRJNA352737) | marine metagenome | biome: ENVO:00000447; feature: ENVO:00000209|ENVO:00000569|ENVO:01000036; material: ENVO:00002151; isolation source: viral sequences binned using virsorter ... | reverse complement strand
TCAGGTATATTTCTGCGTCCTCCTTTGTGTACTTGTTGATATCGAATACCGACCAACACGTATTGGAAAAATGATCGTGAAAGTCCTCGATATCAGTTACGTATCGCTTGTTACCTATGTATACGTCAACCTTTTCATCTGGTGGGCCCATCGAGTTATAGTGAAACCCTCTGGCTATCACACCGTGCACATCTATGTGACTGCGTTTACCTTTGAAGGTCTTACCTTCGATTACAATATCAATCATTTAAGTGTCTCCATGCTTTTAACTAACTCTAATTTCCTATTCTTTTGTTTGTTTAGTTCTCTTCCAACTATTTCCCTCAGTATTCTCGATATGTACCAAGTAAAACTAGACTTTGATCTATCACTCACATTTACAGTCATACCTATATGCTTAACAATTTCGTCATAGGTAATACTTCTTTTCATTAATATGGTGTGACCTTCTGAAATTTCAAACATTCTTATGCGTGTGTATATCTCATCCACGTTATCCTTGGTTATTTCTCTGATACCATGAAACATTCCTGCGAGTGCCAATGCTTCAGTTACTTCATTCCATACTTCACGTTCCTTTTTTTCTCCTACATACCTAACTATATTTCCATCTTGATCCTTCATTGGAATGGGTTCATCTATCACCATGCGTGACGGAAAGTTGGCCTCATAATTTTCTACTTTTGTTACATCCCATCTAAGAGCCATCTAATTTCTCCTCTAATAATTTACTTGTTGTTATTTGTCTTTCTTTGATTGGTCCCATCACGTACTTGTATTCAAAATCTTCTGGTGTAACCTCGACCATCAAGATTGGAAGTGATGCCAAGATTTGCCTTATCACATTTAGTGTTTCTAAAGTTTCACTTGTGATAGTTACCTCGTAGATAACGTCACTCCAATGATCTGGTAGTTCGTCTATGATTTGATCAACCAACTCATCGTTACCTTTATGACTCATATTTACCCCCTGATTTAGTTATATACTTCTGGATATTTTTCCATTAAGTTTGCGTACTGTTTCATAATTTCTTTGACTTCATCAGTAGAGATGATTTCATCAGACAGTTCAGATACCGCCCTGACATCAAACATATTTGTCATCCCACTTTTTTGTACCTCTACGAATGCTTCAAACTTTTCTTTTGTGATCTCCATGCTATTCTCCTTTAGTTATTTTTTGACGTTGGTTCACGTAAGTTACGTTGGTCACCTCCTTATCCCAACATGCACGACAGTCACCGCATTCACCATTTTGCCAATGAGCTGGGCATAGGTGACCGTGTACAGACATCGGTTTTTCATTCTCATCCAGATACGTAGCCGTACTGGTTGGTAACTCTGACATCAGGTGAAATTTGCCCTTGAACTCTGGTGGTTTACCGTTGAATTTATAGCCTGATGGCCTCGTAGAGAGGTTTTCTGGTATCACCCCACCCTTGAGTAGGAAATCGTTCACAATTCCATATTCTTTCGTAGGTAACCAATGGTTTATCATCGGTGTTCTTTCACAGACACGCACGATACGTTCAAGGTTGTATACGGATTGCAAATCACCATCATCGAACCATCTAAAGAACGGGACTTTAAGTACCCTTATCTGTGCCACCATCGCATCTTCCCACAACGGATCTTCCATCATGAGTTTCAGACGTTTGTCCTGTGCTTCTTTGACGTTGGGCATCATGTAAAAACCATAGAGTCCGTAACACTCATGGCACACAGTTCCTTCGATTTTGGCTAGCTTTGAGCCTACCTTGCACCATTTAGCTTGAATCCCCAGTGATTTCCCTGGCATTTTCTTTGTTTGCCCTAGAGAACCAGTGTGTTCTTTTGCTTCTTTGGTATTTCGAAATACCATTTCAGTCGCCATGTTTTTCTCCTATTACACGATTAAATACAAACCGATTTTCTTTTTCGTCATCCCATTCCAAGTAGTACGCAGTTTGGGTATTAACTATTTCTTTAACTGCACGAAGTGCGTCACGTACTTGAGGCCAATCTTGCAAATCCTGAAGTAGTAAGTTTGCATCGATAGCCTCATTTATTTTTACGCCTATCAAATTCATGTCATTTCACCCCCTCTATACGATCCATGTTTCTGACAGGACTTTGACCGTTGTAGAATTCTTCAACTATATTTTTAGGATTTGGTTGATAGAGTTTGAGATAGGTAGGAGCATCGACATCTTCCTCTAAGTAGACATACTTATCGTCCTGATAGCTGTACGGTGTCGCTTTGAATCCAGTAAGCAGATACTCATCCTTGCGTACACGTAGCCATCCATGCCCTACGTCCCTAATCCATGTGTAATCGTAGTTATCGCTCATTACTTCACCGTTCCCTTTATAATGATCCCGTCCTCATCGACTCTAGCCTGTGCGTACCACTTGTGCGGTTCTGGATAGTGTGGTCCCTCTAGTGCGACTGTACCGTTCCTTTTTGGAGGAAATGGGCCAGGTTGAAACGTGCCTATTTTTTCTCCACTTTGTACAGCTTCTTTCAAGGCTTTTTTAGTTTTGAAATTTCTTTCTGCGTACATACTTAAACATCTCCAGATTGGTTTACTCTTATTTTTATTTCCCGTTCGGCACTACAATCACAGGCCGAACACTTATACTGAACGGTTCTCACCTCCATCGGAGGTTTATTGTCTTGCTCTTCAGGTGGTAGAAACAGAGATAATTCTGTACTTATATGTATCCACTTGTGATCACCCTCTGTTTTTAAATCCGCACACGTAGCCATGCTTAATCCTTTGCCTTATTCATAGTTAGTAACTCAGGTATCATGTGCCTACAATCCCAACATGGTTCTGTCGATGGGACTTTTATCCCATGCATGGTTCCTTGCCTGATACCATCTTGATACGTTTGTAGGTTTCTTATTTTTTGCAATGCATTAGGCAAATCGATACCTAACACATGCTCGATGATGTGTTCTACGTCCTCCAATGTGAACATCGCTTGTTTTGAAAAGTATGCTCCTTCACCACAATTTCCGCAGGAAAATCCTTCATTTATCATGTCATTCCTCCACTAATCCAAAGAATGGATCAGATACAATTTGAAATAGAATCCAATCGAAATCTATATCGAAATAGTGACCTCCATTTGGTAATTTAATTGGTTTATCGTCACGACCACACAATCTACAATGAGTATTGATATCCATAGCTATTTACACCTCTAAGATATTGATAATCGGGATCAGGTTCTGGTCTTAGTAAATCATCCGTAATGACTAAAGCTACTCCATCGTCATGCCATATCAATCCACAGCCATGACAAATCACCACAACGTCACTATCCGCAAATGGTTTTACATCGGGATTATTGCAATAAAATCCAATACACTTTCTCATGTCAATCCTCCATGATATTATGAGATTCTGAATATACATACCGTGTTATTTACCATCGCACCTCCATTGGTATTTCGAAATACCAAAACTTGTCTACGCCTACCTCATGCTTGAGCATGAGCCTAAAATTCCATGTGCTTTTCCACAGAAAAAACATCGTAGATATTTCATGCTTTACCTCCAAATTTGTTTGTATGTATTTTTGGTATTTCGAAATACCAAAATACAGGTATTAAATAGATTTACACGCACGTAGGCCACGCACATCGATCGGACACACGAATGCCTACGCCTACCCTATCGGGACACACCTAGGGATATATTGAAACCTCTAAATTCACACGCACAGATAGAGCGTGTATAAATATATATAATTTTATATAAATTTCCAGGGTTGGTTATAAATCTTGATAACTTATAGGAACATGTAAGCCAATAATTTAATTTGGATTAATTTTGTAGAATCGCTTCTATTTCTTTATCAGCCTTCGAAGCTTTTAAGGCTTTAATTTCTGTGCTGAAATTTTGACCATGTTCAACACAGGATAATAAATTCTGATGCTGTGCTATTTGATCAATCTTTACAACATAGCCACCTAATTCATTCAACTCACAACCTGATACACACCACAATTTTGTGGTAGTACTAGGCTTTGCTTTAGGTGGGGTGTAGTCGTCAACTCGAATAGCCATAATTACTTCTAATTCTTTGGTAAAGTTTTTGACTATCTCATGACAAATACTGGTTTTGTTTGCGTACCACGCTCCAATTCTGGAATTTGAGCCGTCAATAATACCTAATGCCTTTAAAGGCTTTTTAAGGTTATCAACATCCACCCTAGACTTATTTTTTAATTCCCTAGGTGAGTTTGTGACGGTCTTATTTTCCCTAATCGGATTAGCCAATAATGACAACTCAAAACACGCTCCAATTATGTTAGCGACTATATCGGCTTCGACAGACTCACCATGTACCCATTCAATAACGGGTTGGTCTTTATCGTCGGCTATATCGACACGCTCATTACTTTGTCCTAAAATCCCGAAATTATGGAAAATATGGACGTTGTGCGTGTCATTGATATCAGTCTTTGTGCTAACTTTGGCGAAGGTTTTTTGGTTGCCTAATGGCTTGCCTGAAACTGTGAAATTACCACGAAATACAGACTCTAAAGCCTTGGTATATTTGGTATCTAGTTTAGAAATTCCAACATTACCAATTTTTGCAAAAGAATCAGCATACTTGGCAACTTCACGGTTAACGCTAAAATCGACATACTTTTTAGTCATTGTGTACCTCCACGATACGAAGGCTTACACGCTCCTAAAAGCTATCAAGATAGCTAGCTTATAACCTACCTTTTTTAGCGTGGAGGTGGATAACCACGAAGCTAGCTAGTTTTTTAATAATTCAATAATTGCTAGTAAATAATGCTTTCTGACCATATAAGGCCAATTCGATAATAGGTAGTCAAATTGATGTGATCGGATGGTATAAGGCTCAGAGCCTGTAATAAGTTTGTCGGTCTTATTTTCGGCTCGCCTATTCTTTAAGCTACCTAGGCGACTGATTAAGGCTTTTTCTGATGCTGTGGTAGGTACAGGCTTAATGTCTGTCTTATCCACGCTCTTATTAGTGCCGAAAGTCTTAACTTCGTAGCTAGCCTTTCTTAGGTGTGACTGATGGTTTAGGTAGCCTTCGAAGGCTCTATAAGTACCTTTAACAGTAACCAAAGAGTCACCACTACCAATACGTGCCGAAGGTTTAACGTTGGGATAACTATTAGCTACCCTCTGCCTTCGACGTTCGTGTCTATGTGGTCTATTCTTTGCCATATTCACACCTAACTAATTTATACAATTTATATTATAAGCATACAAATTATATAAGAGTCAAGGCTTTTATATTCTATTTATAATATCTATATGAAATAGAGTACATATGTTGGTACTTTGAAATACCAAAGGATAGGAAAATTAAGGGCGTCGGCTTTGGTTGCTAGCATCGATAAACAATAGAAAAGAAATAGTTAATCTTATTAAGCATTTGATTAATGCCATTAAGCACTAATTATCTATAACCTAAACTAAACATAAAACGATAAGCTAAACTAAACGAAAAAGAAAAGGTAAAAAGAAGAGCCGATTGAGGGTCGGCCCCATCATATATAGTGTATGTAGCAGCACGCACAATTTCTCAGGATTTTAGGCCGCCGCATACGTTCTGAAATTTTTTTTGAGGTATTCTTGGAAGGGTGGGATTCAAACTTAATACCTTGATAACCATTAAGTTTCCGATTAAGTTTCAGATTTAGGAACAAACTTAATCCATACTTAATGCCTCTAGGAACAAATTTAATATTCAATGCCCCGCATTAAATTTAATATTAAATTTGGGACTCTCTTATATATATATTATTTATATATAATAAATATAATACCAGGGGAGAGATTGTTAAGAGAGGGGATGTTGCTGTGACGCTAATGTCGGTAATATGGACAATACTATAATACTTGCTGTATTTTAAAAGGGAGTGGGGGGAATCATTTCATATCACACCTCATAACTTATATTGTTCCCCCACTCTTACTTGGAGATTAATATGCCGAAGGTAGGGAAAAAGCACTACCCGTATACTGCTAAAGGAAAGGCAGCTGCCAGAAAAGCATCGAAGCGTACTGGCAAAAAGATGACAAGTGCTAAAAGGAAGAAGTACTAATGGTCAGTCAACCTGTTTACTTTACAAGCCCTGATGCGTTCTTTCCCCCAGAGGAAAGGAATATGACTCTTGCAGATCAGCTTGCAGGTCAGGGATTTCTTTCACCGGGAGTTGAGGGACCAGGCGGACAAATGTTCTACGGTGTTGCTCCAGAGATGTCATCCTTAATGGGTGGGACTCCAGATCATATGTACGCAGGGGAATCAATTACCCCTGACTTCCTGAGATATATGGCACAGTCATGGGGCGGTGGCTCAATGTCACCCGACCAGTTAAGACAGGCGTTCCCAGAATATCTGCATTCATATATGCCACAACTCGACCCGACTACAAATGTTAATTATAAAACATATGGAGTTGACGAAGACACTGGTGTGCCTCTTGGTCAGGATCATTATGAATACACCTACAGACAACCTATATCCGCTCCACAGTTTCAACAGCTTCCATCGATTGATATTCAGCAGCAGATGGATAAGCAGACTGAAGCCGAAACAGAAAGAGCAGCAGCTGAAGCTGAAAGAGAAAGAAGACCAATGCTTAGATCAGGTGCCGGAAGAAATGTATTCGGTGCAGGGAGAACCTAAATGGCAGACCCACCAGGAAGTAAGGAACCGCAGTTAAGCTGGCTTCCCACGTATGATCCAATGTCAGTTGGGCTTGGGTATATGCCGGAAGAAGATATTCGGACGGCCCATGAACTACGACCTTATATCACTGAGATAGGAAAACAAGGAACGATATCATCAATGCCGTTTGGGATATCTACTGCATACAACTGGAATAATATGGGGAATTGGGGAAGGGCAGCATCAATTGGATTTGATGTCCTGGACTTTGCGACACTTCCTGGTACCATGTCTCCTTTAAGAGGAGGGTTTAACCAGTTTGCAAAGAATTGGAGCCCGACTTTCAAAAACCCGTTTGGAAGAGTTCAGGATACTGATTTTGTAAGATTTGGAAAACTGCCTGGAGATGATATACAGCAGGCATTTGGACCAACACAACATACAAGTGAAATTTTTCCCTATAGAGCAAAGCCCTCTATAGGACAGGCATATCCCCCAATGGGACAAAAACTGCCAATTCCGCAAAATGTTAGATATTCTTCAAACTGGGGTCAGGCACAGGATCCAGACTTACCAAAATATCTGTATGAACAAGGTGTTTCTTCCTATCAGATGATTCCCTACAAGAGTAAATTAAATCCTGCGACAAAATGGCTTGTCAGAAATCCACAGACACTTGACCCTGCAGACCCTAGAGTAGGCAGTAGAGCATTTGATCCAAGATATGGAAGTGCAGAAAAATTCCAAAAGGAGTTTTCACGTATGGGTCGAATCGAAGATTTAAGTGACTGGGCCATGAAAGAATCAGAAACCCCTATTGGTCAAATGTTTAACAGGGGAACATACAACATAACAGGTAAACCAGTATCACAACTGGGCGCAGACTTTGAACAGTTGATAGACCCTACCCAAATTTCAAGTTACCAGAGAATCCCACACGAATCATTGACTTTTGCCTCTCCTGAGTTCAGTAAAGAAATGTTTAAGGGATTTGATGCATTTGGAAATCCAATAGGAAACAGGCCCCTTGCATCTGTTGCGGATATCAATATTCCGTGGGTAACCCCTGGGACTATGCCTGTCAGGTCATCTATGAATAAGAATCAAACTCCAAGTCAAAAACCAAGACGTTCTGATCCTAGACCTAGGCAAAGAAGAAGAAACGTAGTAACTAATGATTAGGTAATATAAGTGGTTAATGCCTAGAAAAGAGGCAACTGATATACATCCCGGCCTGATAGCATCGACGATTGCGTCGGCTGCTAAGAGACAGGACTACGGTTCGCAGATTGAAGGATGGGATACATTCTCATCAGAGATGAAAGCATTCTTATGGGTAAGGCAGTTTCATGCTAAAGACTCAGGAGCCCTTGCCTACATAGGCAGATCACAATCATGGCTTACTAAGTGGGTCAGACAAAATGGTTATTTTGGCATAGCTGCTAAGATGGTCAGACAGAAATCCGTTGCGGTAGATGAACTACCGAATAATGAGATTAAGAGGGTAGCAAAGTGGCATCTGGTTCAAATGCTCAATGACCCAGAACTTCCAGTAGAAAAAAGACTTGCAGTCATTAAACAGATACAGGCTCTTCCTGATGAAGAAGGACCAACCAAGGGAGCAGGTAGAGGAAAGGTTAAACCTAAGATCAGGCCAGTTACAGCAGATGAAATGAAGCCCGGTGCTGTTGTACCCGATAGAAGAACAAACAAAAGATACCTAGAGGCAAAAGATGACGACACAGTTACTCAGGACTCGATACAGTCCGCATGAGGGACAACTAGAAGTACATTCTATTAATTCAAAAGAGAAATGGATTGAAGCTGCACGAAGGTGGGGCAAATCCCGATGTGCCCTTGGTGAACTGGAAGCAGCATACTATGAGTCGTTATCAAGACCGATTGAACACATAAATAAGTATCAGCTTGTTCCACCAGGATTCCACGCTTGGGTCGTAGCACCTTCATATGTACAGGGAAGACAGGCTTGGAACGAACTGTTACAGCTTCTTAACCCTGATTGGATACGAGAAACAAATCAGGCCAACATGACTATTACTCTCAATGGTATGTCAGACGAGGTATGGGGGCTGATCGAAATGAAGTCGGCAGATAACGCACAGGCTTTGCAAACTGTAGGTCTAGACTTTCTATGGGTAAGTGAAGCACAGGATATACCTAACGCAGCTGCTGAAAAGTTGCGACCTACCCTACGACAGGCAGGTAGAATGGGCAAAGCGTTATACGAAGGAATACCTTCTGTATATCCAGAACATTGGTTCAGACGTGGATGTGAAGCAGCCAAACGTGGTGCTTACAAGAATCACAAATACTTTCATTACACGGTTTACCAGAATCCTTTGCTTAATGAAGATGATGTTGATGAGGTTGAATCAGACAAGGAAGTTATGCCCGAAGCAGCATGGCGAAGAATGTACCTTGCCGAGTTTTCACTATCATCAGGATTCTTTTCCAATATTGAAGAATGTATAGGCGGTGACCTTTTAGATGAACCACTACCCGGTAAGAATTATGTCGCTGGCTTAGACCTTGGTGTCTCCCGTGACTTTACAGTTCTGATAATTATGGATGCTGATGAAAGAAGAGTTGTATACCACAGGTTGTGGGACGGGCAGTCGTGGGCACAAGTACAACAACATATCGTTGCGATCAACGAGGAATGGGGACTCCAGAGAATTATGGCTGACGCAACAGGTATGGGTCTTGCTATGGTTCAAGACCTCATGGAGTATAATATGCCCGTTGAGCCAGTGTCGATTCAGAAGAATGTCAGGGAAGAATTGCTTGCTACCCTAACCGTAGCTATGGAACACAAGACAATACAGTTCCCTGCCATACCGATACTGCTGAGACAGCTTCGTGCCTTTCAGCATATCAGGATGTCAAGTGGAGCATTCAAGGCACAGGCACCTGCGGGAGAACACGACGACGAAGTGTTTTCTCTTGCATTAGCATTGTCAGGATGTAATGATCCACAAACATATCAAAGTAGAAGACGTGGATTTGGTGGAAGGTATATGCCTACACAAAGAGAAGCTAATACTGGATACGGTATGATGGGCATGAGTCCGGGTGAAAAGATTATGAAAGAAAGAAGGCTGATGCGTGTAGAAGAACGATGGGATAAATCGGGAGTTAATTTGTAATGGTACTCGTTAATTTTGATACAGGTGAACCTTTAGTTCCCGGTGACTTGGTTCATGATGATTCAAAGCCAACAGAAGAACACGTTCTTCAAATTTTTGAAGTATACAAATCTCACTTTGAACAGTTTCATGGACAATGTGAAGAAGAGGATGAATATTATTACGGCACTCGTAGCGTACCCATTCCTGACGATATGCCTATTGATCCTGTTAGACCTGCGACCCCACACGCTATAGTCAATGTCGCAACTGATCACGTCGATGTAAATAACCCTTCTATATTTGTACCAGCTCCTTCGCCAAGGGCAAAGAACAGGGCTGAAAGAATACAGAAATTCTTGCAGGGGGTATGGATGCATATACCCGAACATACAAAAAGAACTGTTGTAAAGCACTCGATTCAGTATGGCGTAGGGTTTATGAAGACTTGGTGGGATGGCGATAAGTGGCCAGATGCACCAATGATAGATGATTACGAATCTGAGGATGAATACAAGGAAGCATTACAAGATCATCTCGATGAAAGAGATATCTGTTTTCCTTTTATAGTTGATGCAGTTAACCCCAAGAATATGGTCTGGGATGATTCTCGTGCGGGAATGAAATGGTCTATAGAGTTCTATGAATCAAGCCCTCACGATATACAAACACTTTATCCTGAGTGGACACCGTTAACTCCTAACTCTGAGACTGTTACTTTCCTAGAATACTGGGATGAGAAGTGGTGCGGAAGAATGGCAGACGGAGAATGGGTATGGGGTCCGTATCAACATGGATATGGCTTTAATCCATATACAAAAATTCAGCCAGCAGCGTCACTTGATTACGATGTAGGCTCACCAGAAAATAGATATCAGGGAATACTGAAACCAGTACACAGTCTCCTAGATTCTGAAGCAAGACTGATAACACAGTACGAGGCAATTCTCAGACAGTACGCTTGGAGAACGATAGACTTCTATGGCCCCGCGTCATCAGCCGAAGCAACAATGGATGAGTACGAACTCTTTGCTTCAAAGAACTGGGTTAGACCAAATGTTCAGATACAACCGTCACCTCTCGCTATGCCACCACAGGAAATACTTCAGCAACTTGGCATGGTTCAGACAATGATTGAAGAGGCAACTTTCCCTAACGTAGTTAGAGGAATGCGACCTTCAGGTGTATCTACAGGATTTGCACTATCGGTTCTTGCGGGCACGGGAAGACTTGTGTTCGGTAAGTTTGCCGACGCTATGGCTCGTGGAATGGAACATGCAAATGAAAGATTTCTGAAACTTGTAAACAACAAGGCGATGGGTAAGGTTACTGTTCATGGTAGAAGTACTGTCCATGAGTTTGATCAGTCAATCAGGCCAGATGATATTAAGAAGTTCTACGAGAACAATGTCTCCCTGAAAGCAGAGGCACCAGAAGAAAGAGAACGTGAAGCACTTCTTGCACTTAGACTCTGGAATGGTGGAAGTGGACTTATCAGTCTTTACGAGGCACAGATAAGAGTTGGAATAACTAATCCGCTTGAAGAACAGAACCAGATGGCAGCTGAGAAGTTACTTGAGATGACACGAGAACAACAGGCAGCTGAAGTTGCAGAAGCAATACAACTGGCAGAACAAAGAGCAGCGGCAGCTGATGTAAGTGCTCCAACTGGTAATCAACTTGGGACACAGTACTTACCAGGTCAGGCACAACTACAAAGACCGGGTGAGGCAAATATACAGGGACAGAGGATGGCAACTGGAGCAGGACGTGAAAGCGTCTACCCACAGGGAATGGGTGGTCTTGATATATTAGGTTCACAACTTGGAACAGCAACAGGTGGCGGTAGACCAATGCCGTCTGGACAGAGGGTGAATTAATGGCAAAAGAAACAGATTTACTCAGAGATCCTATTAATTTGGCAAGCCAAAGATACTGGGAACAGATCAATGCTTTTAAAGATCAGCACGTTCCTAAACCAAAACGTAATGCTTTGCGAAACTGGGCAGAAGAGAATGGATATAGAATTGATGCATTAAGAGGAAAGTAATGGCAACACCTGAATCACTAGCAGAAAAAGCAGAAAGATTATTATCTCCAGTTGTTACTCGTTTACGAAACTATGTTAGTAAACAAAAAGAAGATTATGCTAGTGATTTTATAGATTTTAGAGTAACCCAATATCGTGAGGGTCTTATGAACCCTGTAGCTCCTCCTGGGCCTAATCAAGACCCTATTCCTCCTATGCCTGCAGAGCAAGCATATGAAGCAGCTGAAGCATATAGAGCGACTTTAGTAGATACTTCAGATGCTTTTGATGAGGCTAGTATTACAACAGTTGAAGTTGGTCAATACATTAGAGAATTTTTTAGAGAAGTTGAAAAAGAATATTTTAGAAATACAGGATACCCATTAGATCAAAATAGCCAAAATATACTTAAAACATATGCTGTAAAGAACTTAATGGTTCCAGATGATTCTAAAATTTCTTTAGAAAATCATTTGATTTCACAAGGAATATTTCCTTTTGAAAGTTGGGAAGTGGAAAGAATGGGAACTGACCAAGGTCCTATAAGCCCACTTATACCATTAAAAAATTATATTGATATAGCTTTAAGTGACAAAGAAGATAATTTTATTAGATGGCCTAATCTTTTTACAAAAGATAAGCAGTTAGGTGCAGTTGCAAAACAATTAGATCAAGCAGGCGTAATTACAACTGCTGATCGAGAATCTGATTCACTTGTAATGCAAAATTTAGATCGTCACTGGGATACGATTAAGCGTCAGCTTGATGATGTATCTTCAGAAAACGAAAAGAATTTTGCAAATGTTGCTGATAAGTTAGTTAACGCTGCAACAGACGATGATTCTACTCAAGCTGGACGAACAAAAAAGGCTGAATTTGGTTGGCTTGAAGATATAGCTAATCCCAATATGCAGTCACCTGAAAACTTTAAAGCAGCCTATCAGATTATGGGGTCTGAAAATGTTACTGAATTAGTTGAGGATCCTGGGAAACTTTTAGATGAACAGATAAAAAAAATATTTCCAAATGCTTTGCTTACTGATGCACAGAAAACCGAGCGAGATAAAATAATTGCTGAAGGTCAATTAACATTATTGAGTCAGAAAAATGCTATGGGTAGATTGGGTTGGGATGATGCAGGTATGGGCGAAGCAGGTATGAATCAAGCACATATTGATCATATTGTAGGAACTGTAAGTGATCGGCTTCAAGAGGCTAAAGCCCAAGCTGATGCTAAAAAAGCACAAGAAGAATATGCAACAAACCAAGCCTCCGCAGATGCTATTACCTCTGCACAGGGTGTAACTCAAGCAGAGAATTGGGTCAGAACTAGGTTTGGATCTAAGGTTGATGGAACAGATCTTGATACAGATATTTCTAAAGACCTAAAATCTAAAATGGCTGACGAATGGGTTTGGGCATCGCAACAAATGATTCTTAATGGATTGGGTCCACCGCCACTCGATTCTGTATTTGGACAATTTATACCAGATTTAATGGGTGGAGGAATGGATCAGGCGGTTGCAGAACAGGCTATAGAGAATCCTGACCTAATGTCTAATCCAGTAATCCATGCAAAAACATCTGCATCTGGGTATGGTATGACTCCAAGTGGAGAAGTAGCAGAATTTGGTACTTATATAGATCCTAGAACTGGTGACAGAATAGGTGGTGCTACATACATTGACCCTAATACAGGACAGATTGCAGTTGATGCGTATGGAAATCCTGTAAAACTTTCTGGTCAAGATTTATTAAACGCAGCATTAGATCCTAATTCACCAATTGATTGGCTTACAAGGGCATCTACTATAACAGCTGCCACAGCAAGCCCTGGATATATTGCAAATATGGGGAAGCAAGGAGCTCCTCCTTCACCTCCGGCCCATTGGTTTGAAGGGCAAGTTGCAGATATGTCTGGGTTATATCCATATGCGAAAGATACAACATGGGACGCGGGAGCAGATTTTAACCCTATAATATGGGAAATGGGGCCACCAGGCTCACAAAGTAAACGATCTCGTTTGCGTGATTCTGATCTTTATGTAGAACCCGAACCTATTCTTAGCCCTCCACCTAATGAAAAAGTTGATGTGTACGAACATGAGGAACAATTAGGAAGATAAAATGCCACCTCAAGACCCAATGACAGAATTAGCTAATTTTTTCCAAGGGGTTTCGGTTGAGACATCTGAACCAACTATAGAAAAACCTGTATCTAAAACAATTAAATCATCTGATTATTTGGTAGATACCCAGAATCCAACAGTTATAAATAAGGCAAATGTCGGTAAAATTGTTAGTGAAATGACCTACGATGAAGCAGCATCTATGCTTCATGAGGGAGAATCACTTAAAGCTGTATATCATCCTGATATAGGTTGGCGTAGAACTATTGTAGGTGAAGGGGCTGGCAGAGAAAGAATTCCTAAATATATTAAATTTGGACCTTTATATCCTGGTCAACAATATCTTCCAGATATGAGTCCAATAGAACAAAGTATGTCAGCATCAGAAGAATTTACTCCTTCATTACTAAAATTTTCCAAAGGAGTTGCGGGAGCATTAGAAGATGTTGGTAAAAGATTTTATAAGGGAAATGAGTGGTATGAAAGAAATGAGCCTGAATCAGGATGGGAATCTGTAGGAAGATTTATCGGTAGTGTAGGTGGAGTATTACCTGCAAATGAACCTTTTTCGGCACAAGAATTACAAAATCAAAGTTTCCTAGAACAATCTCTTATGGCTGTAGGAATCCCAGGAACAATGTCAATTCCTGGTGCTTCACTTGGAATTAGATCTACACTTTTTGGGGGATTAAAATCTGCTGATAGAGTACCCGTGCCAGATAGTTTGGCTGTAACTAAATTACGGCATGTTCTTCAAACTGTTAAAGAACAAAAACCTGCCCAACAAGCAGCAATAAAAGCTGGAAGAGCATCCAGATCAACAATAGCTGCACAAAACATTGAAGAAGGAATTGCCAAGGATGGAGATGCGATTGAAGTTGTAAACCAATCTTTAAGACTTCTTAAAGGAGAATTAGATACGGTTTTACCAAAAGATAGTTTAGCCCATCTTGATGAAATTGATATGCAGGAATTGGCTTCACTCGTACTTAATGCAAGTAAACAAGGATTACCTTCAGGAAAAAATATTAGAGTAGGTGATAAAGTAGTTGATTTTTATGACTACATTACTAATATGACTGCTTTAAATAAAATCATTTGGGGAGAAAAATTACCTCAAGCACATGAAATTAGAAGATTAGAAAAAATATTTGGCACTGGTTTCATAGATGATGCGGTTCAAGTAGATAGAAGTTTAGTTGGAAATGTTCTTAATAATGTATGGAATTTACCCAAAACCCTTGTTGCGTCAATTGATATGTCAATGCCTGGCAGACAGGGTTGGAAATTAATGTTAAGTCCGTATTGGAAGCAATGGTTTCATTCTTTTGGGGCTCAATTTAAATTGATGGACCCTGTAATGGGAGAATTACAATACGACATAATAACCAAATCTATTACAGATAATAAATATTACCATCTTGCTGAAAAATTAATGCCTATTATGGAGCGATCTGGAGCTACGGCCAGAACTTTAAACGCAACAGAAGATGCCTATATGTCTAACTACGCACGATTTATCCCTGGTGCAGAAATAAGTGAACGTATCTATACGGGTTCTTTAAACAAACTTAGGTTCGATTCTTTTTATAAACAAATAGATGATTGGACACGAAGTGGATTTGAATATAGTCAAAAAGACCTTGATCAATTAGCTGACTTTATTCTTATGTCTACAGGAAGAGGGAAAATATCAAAATGGTTAGGTGGAGAAAGCCCTTATGCAGTATCTCTTTTTAATGCCCTTTTCTTTTCTCCCAGATATATAGCTGGAACAGTACAATTTTATGGTAAAAGCGTACCAAAAACTGCAAAATTTTTGACTAAAGATTTACCTGCACAATCATCCTTTTTAAGAAAAGCCACATCTTTTAATGTTAAAGGAAGACAATTTAATCCATTGGGTACGGCAGAAGACGCACGTAATATACAGGTTAGTAAATATTGGGCATCCACTCTTGCAGGACATGTTGCTAAAGGCATGGGCATCTTGGGCACGTTTAAAATGGCCGAAAAATTATATCCAGAACTTAATGTTGAAATCGGTATAGATCCTCGTGCTACTGATTTTGGACAGGTAAGAATCGGTGATGGTATTAGGTATGATTTTTGGGGTGGGGACATGCAGTATGCAAAATTTTTAGCACGAGCGTATTATGAAGAAAGAACAAATCCTATAACTGGAGAGGAAATATATCTATCAAGACCTGAACTTCTTGAAAGTTTTATTCGCAGTAAATTGTCTCCATCAGCAGCAGCAACCTTGGATTATACTTTTTTTAAAGATGATTTTTATGGCAATGAAATTAGATATGACAAAGAAAGCCAGATTGAGCAAGCCAAGCAGAGATTACTATTTATGTTTGCCCAAGACTTGGCAGATGTAGTTAATTTAGAAAGAAGTAGATTTAATGATCCTATCTGGGCAGCTCCATCATTTCTTGGAGTTGGAGTACAGGCATATGAAACAGCCACAGACATTAAAAATGATTTGGCAATGAGATATCACGATGTTTTATATGATGATTTATTAGATTTAGAAGATGGTGACGATTTACAATACAACATAGATACTCACGAAGATATGCTTAGATATTATGAGGAGAGACAAGCAAAGCGACCTCCTGAAAATCCTGATGAGGCGTACTATAAAGGGATGTCTTTATATGCAAATCGTATAAAAGAATTAGAGGATGGGTCAGAAAGGACAGGAGATTTAGGAATTAAAGAATGGGTTAGGCTTGCTAACGCAGGAGAAATATCACGAACTACATTAAATGGGAAAATTAAAAAATATCTTTCTTCTAAATCTGAAGCATTTATGACTGCTATTTCACATGATGTAGAAATAGTTAAAGAATCAAGAATGACTGATTTAGTTGATATTTGGCGTAGTGCATACTGGAATGTTCCTTTACATTTTCATCCTAAAACAGGGATACCTGATTATGATAGAAGGGATTCTGAAAGAGAAAACATGATTATTCAAGCACAAGATGCAGGTATAGAAACTCCCGGTATGACTGCAAGAGATTTATTAACTTCACGAAGGCCAGCCTCAACAGATGATGCTGTCGCAGAGGCAATTAGAAGTTATCAGGAAGGCCACGAATGGCTTAGAGAAGTTTTATATGATAAGCATGATCAATATATAAAAGATAGAGGCCACTGGGATTATTATCAGTTATGGAAATCTAGTGATTATAAAGATTATTTTAGAAAAACAAATAAAGAATTTGATCAAGTATTAAAAGAAGGTAATTTAATAAAGCAAGGTATTCGTGAATTTAACCCAGAAGTAGAAAGAATGATGTTACAACTAGGAATAGGGATTACTCCCGTTAATGAAATTGTTAAACAAGAATATATTTCTAATGCACCCTTTGAACAAATAGCAGAAGCACAACAATACTTATCTAGATAATTGACATGAACATAAAACCAAAACTAAACTATAAAAAACTTGTCACAGTTCTCATCAAACCGATAGGAGGTACTAGGTGACCACGGAAAATATAGACAACACATCTGCACTGGATCAAGACCAGG
>VTLG01008100.1_pt1 | contig 17508 bp, 13 predicted proteins | sample 4694571 | NCBI WGS metagenome assembly VTLG01 (sample SAMN12604809, study PRJNA352737) | marine metagenome | biome: ENVO:00000447; feature: ENVO:00000209|ENVO:00000569|ENVO:01000036; material: ENVO:00002151; isolation source: viral sequences binned using virsorter ... | reverse complement strand
TGCCTATTGGTCTGAAACATCGAATGTATGCACTAGAAGATACCGAACTATTTGAGTTCAGTACAGAACATTCTGATACCGATTCGCATAGAATATTACCTGGCGATCTTATCTAAACTTCCTGATAACTGTAAGCTATAGAGGTTCTTATTCTATCTGTCATAACATTTGGAGAAGCACCATAATGATACCAATTGGATGGAATTAAAACTCCTCCATTGGATTGATATGGTACTGACCAGAAATTATTTTCAGTTCTACAGACAAACTCTCCACCCCATTGAACATCCCAATCTTTACTGGTGAATAGTACAAAGGTATAATAATCTGGAGTATCAAAGTCTTTATGAAATTCTGCACCTTGGCCAAATGTTTGACCATTGGTATGTACTCTTACACACTCTATTTCTTTACGAATAAACTTTTTAATTATAAGTTTAATATAAATTGCAACATCATAATATAATAGATTACTTGGTCTTATACCAGTTGTTTCATTTAATTCCCAACTAGTATATCCATTTGTTTTAGATATATCAGAAACATTAGATAATCTCCATTCCCCAAAGTTAAACAAGTTTGATACTTCATTAAACTTATCTTCAGGTAATATTTGATTAAAAACTATAGGTTGATCCATTATTCTGGTCCCAAATATAATGTTTCTAATGGGTGTTTATCCATAGATCCAGTCTTGGAATAATATAAGAATTTAGCCAAACCAATTGCAGTACCAGAATCATTACTAATAGGATCTACAAATAATTTAACACCTTCTGGTATATGTTTTAGGTACTCATAATTTGCAACACAATTTAATGAACATCCACCACTAATAACTATATTCTTTTTACCAGTTATTTCTAGAGCTTGTTTGATCATATAGATCATCCATTTCTCAAAATCTTTCTGTAATCTATAAGCAAGATTAGCAATTTTCTGAACATCATCATCCCACTTAGTATAATCCCAATCTTTAGGAAGATAATCATAAGGTATAAAATTACATCCATCATGAGTTCTATAGAATAATCTAGAATTAATCCCATAATTATCATCTATAAAAGGTTTTATATTTTCATCTTCTTTTCCATAAGGAGCCAATCCCATTACCTTACCTGCTCCTAAGAATCCAAATCCTAAGTATGAAGCTATTGCAGAATAAGCCATACCTATTCCCATAGGCCAATCACTATGAAGATCTCTAGACATCATTGCTTCAGAATGATGTTTAGGGGTTTCTAATTTTGCCCAACATTTTAAATCAGCTGGATAATTTAAAGTATATAAACTTGCTACTTCTTGCATATCAGATTCTTTAGTTGTTGGATTACCCATACCATCAACAACTAGAATAGCTGCATCATCAAATCCAGAATTATAAAATCCAGAAAAAGCATGAAAGACATGGTGTTCATCATACCTAACACTACCAGCAAATTTTTCTTTTGCTAAACTTTCCCTCTCATGTCTATCACTTCTAGTCATAGACTTTAGAATTACAAAATTAATATAAGCAGATATTTCTTCTTCAAAATCTAATCTTTTATTTGCATTATCATTTACAGGCCAATATCTCAATCCAGTAAATCCAAAATCATATTTACTTAAATCTTTTGCACTAGTATTATTTCCAAATAATTTATAGAAAGCATTTACAGGAACACTATCTTGTTTTAATCTACTTACCCGTTCTTCCTCAAGATAAGTTTCAATCTTACCATTTTCACAAGTGCATATGGATGCATCATGTGACATATTAAATGCAACAGTTTTCATAATCTTGCATATACCTTTTCAATTTCATCTTTATTAAGATGATATGCGCCTGGATATTGTACCGATATTGCTGCACACCTATTAGCAAAATCTATAGCTTTAATTATATCTCCATCAGTCTGTAGAAACCTATGTACAAGAGAAGCCATAAATGTATCTCCTGCTCCACATACATCAAAACAAGGAACCTTTTCTGAATTATAAATTATCCCACTATAACTTACTCCTTTAGACCCCAAAGTGACAATGAGATGAGTATCATCAGGTAGATAATCTTTATCCAAAGAATCATATTCTTTTTTGTTAATTTTCCAATAGACATTATCCTTTTGAAAAAGTCTTTTCTTTTTAGTATCTACAAATATTGGTCTATTAAAATGGTTGCATAGAGTCAATAAATCTTCTGAATTAATATAACCTTTATCATAATCAGATATAACCAGAGCATCTGGATTCATATGCATCAAAGCCATTTGAACTTCTGGTGAAGTTATTCTAGTAACCTTTGGTGTTTCATCCAAACGCAGTAATTGATATTTACTATTTGAATCTACGAATCTAGTCTTTGTTATAGTTTCTCTTTGTTTCAATAAAAGAGTATCGTGTCCAAAAGCTTTAAAATTTTCTTCAACATTACCAGCCATGCCAGGTCTAGACTCTACACTAGTCTGATCTAATACTGGTATAGGTTGTTCTGGGCTTAATCTTTTACACTCTCCAAAGATATACTTATCTTCACAAGAGTCACCAACAATAAGAATATTGCTCATTGTGTATCTAAAGGTCTATGTTCTTGGGACTTATACATTTCGGCTATATTTTTATCATTAACATCTGTTTTAATCTTCTCTATTACTTTCGTACTTGAATACCAAGGTATCCTTGGAAAGAATCTAACTTCTTTAGCAAACTCTGCACCAATTACAACACCATTCCTCCAATCATCTCCAAGTAAAAGAATATCTGGACGATATAATTGTACAAGATCAGACAATTCTTGCATACTATTAAACCACAAGACTGTATCTATGTACTTACAAGACTCTAACATAGTGAGTCTAAATGGAAGATTGTTAATAGGTTTTCCTGTATTGGGTTTATCTGTTCTAATCTTCTCATCACTATCTGTTGCTACGATAACCCTATCTCCTAATGACCTTGCAACTTTAAAGAGTTGCATATGGCCTGGATGAAGTATATCGAATGTTCCGTTAACAAATACAGTTTTACTCATAAATGAACTCCTTATGTGGGGCGGATCTTTCTATGAATCCTTTTAATTCTTTGAAATACTTATCAACATTAAATGACATCAAATGTTCCTCTCCATCTTCCTGACAGAAATATTGTTTAACTGCAAGAGAATCTGGATTATGTTGAGCAGCTAATACTGCAAAATTATGACCACCAAATATACCATTCTTAACCGTTTGTCTGGTTGGTCTCATTGGATCTGCCATATCTTCTTCAAACCATAATTGATTATCAGACTTTTTATGGTTCTCCCTTACATATCTCCAGAATGGAGTATCTTTCTGACTATATGCATAATGCAAATTAACAATATCAACTGCATTATTATAATGTCCTCTCATCCTACTATTATAACATATTCTTTCATCTTCTTCCCAATAATTTCCCTTTATACACTCTTCTAAAAATTCAATACCCCTACAGATTAAAGCTATACCAGTACTCTCTAATGGTTCAATAAAACCACTACTCAATCCAATAGAAACAACATTACCCTTCCAAGGATCATGGGACATAACTGGATCCCATTTTAAAACTTTAAGATCCTCTTTCTTAACTCTACCTTCCCAGAAATCACAGAAGTTTTCTTTTGCTTCTTCTATATCAGTAATGTTTCTATTAAATACATGTCCTGATCCAATCCTAGTTGTTATCGGAGTTATCCAAACCCAACCACTATCTATTGCACATGCATGTGTATATGGATGCATCTCAGAATCTCTATCCTGATATTCAACTCTTCCAGCAACAGCAGTATTTGTAAATAATCTATCACTTAAATCTATATCATGTTTATTATTTTTTGATAATAGTTTAGTAAATCCAGTACAATCTATAAACAAATCTGATCTAATTTCTCTTCCATCTTTTAAAACTAGATGATCAATATCATCTCCATCCCATACTACATCTACAACATCACTTTCTATATGATTAACTAGATCCTTAGTTTCATTCTTAGCGAATATGGGTAATTTTGATGCATCTAAATGATCAGCATAAACATCTATCTTTTCACCTTCAACTCTATTATTCATTGCAGAATGATAGGTTGCTAAAGTCTCTATCAAATTAAAATTATCTCTATACTTACTCCAAATATCCCACATAGGAGCTACTTTATAACAAGTCTCTGATAGAGTTTCAACATTTGTTACTCTTACTTTGTTATATGTTATATCAGTAAATCCAAAAGGATGCCAAACATTATCAGTTTCACTACCATCTGTCCATCCAGAAAATAAAATACCACCCTTACGAACAGCATTTAACTCACGCATCCAATGTTCTCTTGGGAATCCCATCTGTTCCATGAATCCACCAAAGTGTAATATAGTAGCTTCTCCAACTCCAATAGGGTTGGGAATCTCTTTATCAATTATTGTTACTTCCAATTTATCGCTATAAGGCATCGTTGGAGAACATTGATGAACACTAATTCTTCTAGAGAAATAACATGCAGTAAGCCATCCAGCAGTTCCACCACCAACAATTGTTATACTATTGACTTTCTTTAATCTTTCCATAATTAATTGTGTCTCAAGTGAGCCTTTCTAAAATTACTTACCGTTGCCATTGGTTTTTTCTTTAAGTAATTATCAACAAAAACATGATGCTTTACTAAAGATTTTCCAATTTCTTCTTCAATATACTTATCATTATACATTAAAACTTCATTTAGTATATTTTTTGGATTATGTGTTTGCATATAATCCTTTGTAGTAAATTCAAATCCCATCATAATCATCCAGTGTATCCAATTAGTTCCACCAAAAATCCAATTTTTACCACCAAGAATAGATTTATCTTTTGATTTCATATTATCAAGATAAAATTTCTGTGCATCTGACATCTTATAATTCTCTCTAACATATCTCCAGAACTTAGTATCTCTATATGATTTTGAATAATGCATATTTACAAAATCTGTACATACTTCAAATCCCTGTGTCATCCAAGAATTAAAATAATTAATATCATGATCTCTATAATAACCACTTTGTAATAGATTACAAGCAGTTGCAATACCTTCACATATCAAAGCAATTCCAGTACTTTCAAGTGGTTCAATAAATCCTGCGGAGAGTCCAATACATATTACATTTTTATCCCATTGTTTTTTATCATAGTATGGAGTCCAATCTATTAATTTAAGATCTACTTCTTGACCCCAATGATCATAGAATTCTTGTTTAGCCTCTTCTGGAGATGTTATATCTCTATTGAAAACAATTCCAGATCCAATTCTAGATTGTAATGGTATCTCCCATATCCAACCACTATCCACTACGGGACAACTAACATAAGGTTTAAGTTGTTCTTCTCTATTAGTATATGGGATATGTCCAGCAAGAGCAGTATTAACATATAAACGATCTGACAGATCTACAGTATCTCTAACATCTTTAAGAACACTTTTATGTCCAGTACAATCTATAAAAAGATCACCTTCTATGATATCACCACCTTTTAAAATTAAAGATTCAATACCCCTATCAGTACTGATTGAAGCAATACCAACTACTTCTTTTTCTATAATAGTAATTTTATTCTTTATCTTTTCACGAACATATTGAATTAATTTTATACAATCTATATGTAAAGCATAAGCATTTTCTAATTGATTCTTATCAATCAAATTAGACATAGACTGTTTATATAAAAGCATCAATTCTTCAAAACCATTATCTCTTGCAAGAGACCATCCATCCATCATTGGTGCAGATTCTTCACAAGGAAAATCTAAGAAGTAAAAAGGATGCCATATTTTACTATTTTCATATGACCAATCTGGAAACAAAATACCACCTTTTAAAGTGGTATCCATTTCTCTCAGAAATTCATTAGAATCTAAACCACAATACTCGGTTAAGAATTTTTCAAAATTAAGAAGAGTAGCTTCACCAACCGAAACTGGAGTTGATGTTTCTTTATCAACCAAAGTTATATCGGCAAAGGGACAACAATGATTCAATGCCGCAGCAGATAACCATCCAGAAGTTCCACCACCAACTACAACAATCCTCACTTGTTCTTAACCTCGATCATAAGACCATATTCTGGCAAATAGAGGTATTCTATCAAACTGTTCGCAAGAGTCCTCAGAGCGTCGTCTAGGGTCTCTACAAGAGGTTCTCCACCAAGGTTGAAGGATGTATTGAATATAATTGGACAATCTGTTTGATTATAGTACTCCTGAATGATATCATAGTAGTTTTTATTAACATCTTCGGTAACAGTTTGAATCCTGCATGTACCATCAACGTGAATGATTGCTGGAATCCTTTCTTGAATACCTTCCTTACAATTAACCGCATACATCATGAATGGAGTCTCATCCATACCACGAAGATCAAACCAATCATGTACATGTTCTTTTAAAATAGAACCTGCAAATGGTCTAAAGTATTCACGACGTTTAACCATATTAACATGATCCTTACCATCTGGATCACGAGCATCATAAAGAATAGATCTGTTACCTAATGCACGAGGGCCTGCTTCTGATCTTCCTTGGAACAATGCAACAATATTCTTATTGGTAATAAGTTCTACTGCATCTTTATGGTTTGCTTCAAATACTCTTGTTGCACCATACTTTTCAGCAGTAGCTAAAATCTCATCATTTTCATACATGTATTCAGGTCCTGTATATAAGTCTTTTACATGAGGTCTTACTGTATAACTCTTTGTTAAATTGTGGTATTGCAGATAAGCCGCACCAATAGCAGTACCAGCATCATTACTTACTGGTTCTACAAATAGATTAATACCCTCATGTTCTAGTTCCTGAAGGAACCAATAGTTTGCAACACAGTTTAATCCATATCCGCCAGAAAGAATTACATTCTTCTCTCCACTCATCTCAACTGCCTTGAGAATAAGATCTAACACCATCTGTTGAGATTGCGTCTGGACAGCATATGCCATATCCCTACGGTTCTGCAATTTTGTTAGATCCCCAGTTTGATCGTTTATCTCTGTAAATAACTCCTTATATCTACCCTGATTAACAATTGCACCATTAGGATATGTTGGCACTATCAGGTCTCTATTAGAAGTACTCCAATCAGACATTCCATCATAATCAGTATAGACTTCTGGAATATTATCATTATCTTTTCCATATGGGAATAAACCCATAGTCTTACCAGCTTCAATTGGCTGCCATCCACAGTATTGAGTTACTGCCTCATATGCTTTAACAATACCAGCAGAATCATCTAATATTAATTCATGAGTACCTTCTTCCTCTTCTCTAGAAGATGTAAATTCCTTTATTTGTATTGATGGCCAAGGTCCTCTACCACCTTGATGTTTATAAAGAGTTTTAAAGTTATTGGGATAATTACATGTAAAGATACTTTCTAACTCCCAAGTCATTTCATCCTGACCAGCAATGTGCATAGGAATAAATGCACCTGCACCATCAACAATTACAGAAACGGCACTTTCAAATCCAGACCTATAGAATCCACATGCTGCATGAAGTTTATGATGAAGATGATGCATATCTATAACCTGTGGATGTTCCCACAGATTCTCTACATTCCTTTCTATCAATCCTAACTTACTTGCTAATCCAGTATATACATTTTCACCAGTAAAATCTACCTGTCCAGCATCACTCAATGGTTGAGTATGTGCGATAACAAGATAATCTAATTTATCAGTATATTCTAGTATTTTAACAATAGAAGCATAAGGACCTCCATCATATTTTTTTCTAGAAAATCTTTCTTCTTCAGTAGCAAATACTAATTCACCATCCCGAAGAAGACAAACACCAGAGTTATGACCTCTAGCAATTGATGCAATCCATTGTGTCATTATCAACCCTCACTCTTTTTTTCAACTTTTAATAGACTTTTTACCTCTTGTTTAAACCCCTTATTTACCTTGGGTGGTTTAGTTGGTTTTAAAGTAAAATTGGGTGTAGGAGCTTCTGGTTTAATTCTACCAGGCCCTTGATATGCAGATGGTGCCAACTGTTGTTGACCTGCATAAGCAGCTGCTGTTGAACCTGCAACTTCTGGTGGCTTACCTTGTGGATTCTTATCACAACATCCTCCTTGTTCTTGTTGAATTGGAGTATATGTACCAGTAAATTTCTTAGGTTTTCCTAATCTCTTTTTCACAGAATCAATTACTTGTTTTATTTGATCCTTATCCATCTCCATTGACTGGTCATTAAACCGTTCAATATGTTCTTCCTGACTGATTCTAATTGGAGAATATTTTCTTCTTCCTTCACCAATATCAATTACATCAAAATCCTTATCATTAGGATATGATATATTAACTGGGAATGTAGAACCAACAACTACAGTTGCAGTTCCTTCAAGAGCTTTTGCAAGGTGTTGTCCCATACTATCACATCCTAAGAAGTGATCTGCAACATCAATTACAGCAGCCCAATGACGCATATCTTGGATCTGTGGTCTTGCAATTTTATACTTAGATTTCTCTTCATTTTCCTCTACAGGGAAATGAATTTCACTCATCACAATTACTGCATAATCCTTTTTAAGTTGATTAATTACTTCAACAGTATTAACTAGAGACATACTTCTAGAACTGCCATCTGCAACAAAATCCCCTAGTTGTTCTACTCCCCTTCCAAAGGGTTGTATAACAACAACTTTATCATGACCTGTTACTGACTTAACTTCCTGTACGACATTATAACCAGCAATAACTTCCATCTTAGAAAGATTAAGTGTTGGTTTTGGTAATTCTCTTGGTTCTTCTAAACCGTTTATTTCTATATCAAAAGCTTGAGATAAACTACACTTCTGATTGTAATAATCCCATACTCTATATGGTTCTAGAGTAACACAATCTCTATGTTTTATCTTATCTTCAAATACATTTTTATGCCATACATCATATGCTCTTCCATCTAATGTGGGATGACCTTTATAGAAGTCAGTTCCGCCTTCACAGATGATAATAAAATCCTCATCAGGATTTGATTCTACATATTTTTCAAATGCGGGTATTGAGCAAATAACTCTTCCAGCTCCGCCATTAATAAAAAAGGCCTTTGATCTCATTTTTGTCACCTCAAAAAATTAGAATAATGATTTTCATGATTCCTATATCTATATAGTCACATAAAAAATACCTGTGCCAGACGGGGATTTGTTTGAAACATATCCCTATTCAATATAGCTCCGTGGGTATGTCTTGATTCATATAATACCATTCTATTATACTTCATCTCACATGTAAATGCATCATTTTCATTTACTGTAAAATTGGGTTCATCTTCTTTAAATTGATAGAATTTTGTACCACCATCAGATTCATTATCATGGTTCAAATATATTAAAGATGCCCATTTATATTTTGTATTATCTTTATGATATGTAACTACATCTCCATGAAAACTATCTTCTCTTTTTGCAAAGTCTGATCCATAACTTACATTGACCCAGAACTTCATATCATTCCATTTAGAATCAAAATCATCAGAATCAAACTCTATATTTTCCCAAGTAGGTTGTTTGCAAAGAAACTCATATACTGGTTTTAGTTTTTTTCTTAATTCAGAATTCTCTTCACATACTCTTTTACCTATTAGATCACCAGTAACTCCTTTATCATCACTAGCTTTACAAGATAAAGCATAGTTACGAACTTCTTCTGGATTTCTGTAAAAATTATCTATTATAAAAATCTTTCTCCAGCAATATCCAATATCATTATACTTATAATGATCATATAACTTATGAACTTCTACTTGATAATCATTTACTTCAAACATGGTATTTCAATGCATTAAAAAAGATGACCTTTCGATCATCTTAATTAATTTATATATGTGAGATTTATCCGTTTGGTGGAGCCCAAGGCTGACTACCATCCGCATTTGGAGAAGGATCAGCAGGAGGATTACTAAAGTTGGGTTCATCAGGGAACATATGTTGAGCAATATTAGGTTCAACACCTGCATCTGCCATAGTTTTAGGGAAATCCCTTAACTTCTGACGGTATGCTTTCCATGCATCCTTCAAATCTGTTGGCATATCTTCAGCGATAGCACCATCACTTGCAGATAATGTTCTGTCTCTCTGACTTCTAATATTATCCCAAGTTAAATCTTGGTCATATCCATTCAGTTTTTCTTTAACACTAAAAGCACTGATTTCTATTTTACCACTAGTTCCATTCTTCTTAATAGTATCCCAATTGTATAGGTCATCAGGCATTAATGGAGTACTATATGCGAATCTTGGATAGTCTGCACCTAGATTAGGAGATCCCTGATGGATTACTTCTCCAGTACCTCTTTCTTCTTCTTTTTCATCGATGACTGGAGCTCTCAATTGACAAATTAAAGCATTGTCATCACTTGCAGCGCAATCAACTTCAAACCACTCTACAACGTCAGCAGGTCTTGGACGACCATCTGCAATATCGTCTTCTGTTAAAGGACCATACTTTTCTTTACCATCAGCACCAAGCTGTAGGTAGATCTTATCAGGACCGTCATAGGTCTGGTCTCTTTCCTTTCCGTCACTAAAACTGTGATCTACTAGGAAGTTGTTTGGAAGTTTCAACTTCCAGTTATGTGAAATAATTTTGGTTGCCATTTTTTTATTCGGATTTGTTCTGGTTTACTCCTTCGCCTTTTATTTATACAATTCCATAAAAAAAGAGGGGTGTTGCAACCCCTCCGATCCATCTCGAACTTTTTTTAGACGTATGTGATCTTGACAAGTCCTGATCCACCTTGTCCTCCCTGACCACAACAGCGACCACAATATGCAGTCAAAGCACTCTGACCACCGTGTCCATAAGGTACAGTCCAGCAACCACAACGTATCCAGCAGTGTCTAACAGCAGAGGTAACACCTAGGGTTCCAATGAATGGAGCACCTGTTGGGTTCTCGAAGTTGTAGAAGCAGTGACAATCCCATCCGTAAAGTTTGTATGAGGTTCCAGCATGGTTACCCATACCAAAGTCTCCACCCCATGCGCCAGGTTGTAAGCAGCATCTCTCAAACTGTGAGAAACATGCGTTTGTCCAACCACTAGTAGCACAAGCTCTTGCACCACCTAAGGCACAGAAATTACTGAGGTTATGTCCATTAACATAGGATGCACATCCATGACATCCTGTACATTCTCTTGAACAACACCTATAAACACCACCAGCACAGACTGTGTATTGACAACCAGATGTTGCTGAAATTGTTTTTGTATTATAGAATCCGCCACCAGCACCAAACCAGTTTTGACACCTGTTACATGAACAAGCACCGTGGCCATTTCCTCCAGCACCCCAAACTTCCCAAGTAATCTTTTGAACACCCGTTGGTACTTGCCAATTACAGCAACACCCTGGCGTACAGGAGTTTGGACTACCATAAATCCATTTTATATTCCAGTTGGAGAAAGCACCCGAAGCCAGCGCAGAAGCAGGGATACTTTGATCCGTCACCTGCGAGTTCTTAATCTGTTTGTATGATGAATAATTGGCCATCGTTTCTCCTTCTTAGAAGTATGTAATTTTAACTAATCCACCGCCACCTGTACCAGCTTGACCGCAACAGCGACCACAGTAACTGGTCATAGCGCTTTGTCCGCCACTACCATAAGGTACAATCCAGCAACCACAACGAATCCAACATCCTCTTTGTCCCTGTTGTACCATAGTACCAATCAGAGGAGCACTTGTTGGTGTAAGTCCTAGGTTGTAGCAATGGCACCAACCTCTATATGTATCATAACTTGCGTTATTCCATACACCATAGTGGTTACCCATTGCCATCTCTCCACCCCATTGAGTAGGAGATGCACAACATGCCCAATCAGATGTACATTCAGTTGACCATGAGGTGTTTGAACATCCTCGACCACCACCTAAGGCACAGAAGTTACTTAAGTTATAACCATTTACATAGGATGAACATCCTTGACAACCATAACATTCTCTAGAGAGACATGGATAAACACCAGCAGCACAAGCAGTATATGAACAACCCGCCTGAGTTGATACTATTTGACTGTTGTAATATCCACCACCAGCAGCTTTCCAGTGCTGACATCTGTTACATGAACAAGCACCTGATCCGTTACCACCTGCACCCCAAAGTTGAATCCAAAGTTTATTAACTCCAGTAGGAACCTGCCAGTTGCAACAACAACCTGGCGAACACCTACACATAGTTCCATATACCCACTTAACCCCATAAGTCGATGTGGGAGAACTACTAAACTTAGCGGAACCCAAGATACCCGCTTCAAAGGTATCTCCATTAATTTTTTTATATGAGGAATAATCAGCCATCGTTTCTCCTTACATCCAAGTAATACGTACAACGCCAGATCCTCCCTGGCCTCCTTGAGCGCAGCAGCGGCCGCAATAAGAAGTTAATCCACCGCCACCACCAGTTGCATAAGGAGCAGTCCAGCAACCGCAACGTGACCAACAGTGAGTCATTCTGTGTTCTTGACCCATTCCTAAGAATGGAGCACCAGTAGAACAAACGTTACCAACTGTAGCACCACAATGACAGTTCCAGTGACCAGACCAGTGTGCCTGGTGACCACTCATGGTAAAGTCTCCACCCCAACTTCCTGGCGCCATGCAGCACCACCAAGTAGAGTGACAATGGTTTGACCAGTCAGTGTTTGCACAACCTCTTGCACCACCTCTGGCACAGAAGTTGGATAAGTTATAACCATTTACGTAAGATGAACATCCTTCGCAACCGTTACATTCCCTTGAACAACACCTATAAACTCCACCTGCACAAACTGTATATTGACAACCCCCAGAAGTCTGAATGGTTTTCATATTATAGGCACCACCTGAAGCAGCCCTATAGTGCTGACACCTGTTACAAGAACAAGCACCATGTCCGTTACCGCCTGCACCCCAGACTTCCCATGTAATACGGGAAGCACCTGAAGGTACTTGCCAATAACAACAACAACCTGGCGTACATGAGTTTGGTGATCCTTTAATATGTTTTACACAAAAAGACGGACCAGAACCAGGCTGCAACTTCTCAACTCCGATTGATCCATCAGGTATCATCGCAGCCGTGACTTTTTTATATGATCGATAACTAGCCATTTACAATCCTGTTTAGGGGTTTAACAATTCATAATATAGGAGGAGAATTCTCTTATACAGAGAATAGTCTCCATCCATAAGAGTCACCTGAGAAGGATAATTCAAACGCAGCACTTTCAGTTGTAACTGTTAAGTCTGAGGAGTCACCTTGGATGAGTTTACCATTACGTGCGACTGTCAATGAGTTTGTATCGAAAGTCTTAGCAAGGTCATAGAACCTGACTGTATCTCCGAGGTTAGGAGAAGCAGGTAAAGTACATGTGAAAGGACCACCTGTTGTATTACAGAAGTAGACGTTTGCAGCAAGTACGTTAGTGTTAGATGATAATGTACTGTAACTTAGGTTACCAGGCTGTTGCCATGTAGTTCCATCATAGTACTCAAGAGAACCAAGAGTAGTGTTGAATCTCATTGCACCAGTGTTGAACTCATCATCAACGCCGCCAGGTCTTTGAGCGGTTGTTCCAACTGGTGGAGTCATCGCCTTAGTACCCATTGCACCACGAGTTAAGTAACCACGTACTGCGTATTCTGTAGGAACTGCGTTGTTAGAGTTACCTGCCAATGTTTGGTCGGAGGAGAATTCACTAATAGATTCACCGATCTGACCACCGATAGCACCCAGTCTCAACTCTGTCAAACCAGAAAGGTTGAAAGCGGAAGCATCCAATGTAGCACGACCAGTTAGCTGATCAACCGAGAAGAATTCACCAACTCGGAAGTTACCACCTTGGTCGGTAGATACGAAGAACACCTTACCAGGCCCATATACGTTAGTCTCGTTACCCTGAATAACACCAGCGAGATCAACATTAGGATAGTTAGTTTCTGTCTTGTTACCTGTACCAACTGCGAGGAAATCGTGACCTGTTAGACGTACCTGTGAGAACAATGTTCTAACATCAATCGTCGAACCGATACTTGCGACTGCCCGTGTATCCCATGTACCAACTGTCTTCTCTGGAGAGATTGTCAGTGTAGCACGATTCGTGAATGTAACAGCAACGCCTGCGGCTGATCCTGCCTTCCACTCGTAGTAGGTTGCGGCAGCAGCAACGTTTGTAACTGTGTTAATGATGTAGAATCTTTCGTCTGCACCATATAGTGTTGTCTTAATTCCGATTGCGTCACCAACAAGTAGTGTTCCAGAAGTATTATCAACCTCAAGGATTGAACCCTTCTGACCAGTTGTTGAAGATGCAGCCGCACCAACGGTAATTGAACCTACACCAGAGGTAGCTTCAGCACCTGCACCGAACCAGACGGTCTCACCATCTACGAATCCAGTGGTTCCTAGACCAACTGAACCATAACCACCTTGATACTTGAAGTAGATCTTATCAGCAGAGATCTGATCGTTGATTAACCATGCACTCGCCTTAGAGGTCTGACCGAACATTGTTGCACCAACTGAGACTGTACCAGCCTTAGTAGCACTCTGAACTGAAAGAAGATCACCAAATAGTTTTGCGTATCTTGGAGTCTCGTCAGTTGAGAATCCAGAAGAGATGACACCATAGTCACCATAAGAGTTGTTTCCACCAACAGCACGGATTCTAGATCCACCACCTGAGTAGTAACCCCACTTAGCGTAGTAGGTGAAGCAGGAGACAATCTCAGCGATTGCACTTCTGTCTAGAACGTATCCAGCACCGTCAGATGCAACGTGAGTGAAGGCATCGAACACCATCGATTTTGCACCTTCATCATGGACACCACCATCAATCAGTACTCCACAAGCAGCACCACCAAATCTTGCAGGAGATGCCTCAGCAGCGTTGTCTGAGAAAGCAGTACAGTCCTTAACGTATGGTGATTTGTCGTTAATTGGAGAATCTGGGTTGAATGAGATGAATACACCGCAAGCAGTTGTACCAATACCAGTTCTGATATTTGTGTTGTCTAGTACAAATGGTGCGTTAGGATCATAATGGAATCCTTCCATACCCTTCATGGAGATCGCCTGAATCGTTGTAGAGTCAGACATCTTGAACATGTGAGACCTTCTGTTAGGTGTAGTACCGTCATCAGAAGTACCGACAGCAGGAAGAACCTGAGAACCTCTAAGTGCGTTACCTACGATAGCAGTGTAAGGAGGAACAACAATTGGAAGTTGTTCATAGAACTGCGATGCAGATAGTTTCAGAATAGCAGGTGTCAAGTCAGTCATTGTACCGCCACTTACGTAAGCGTGAGACTGAGTAGAAACACCAACATTAACCTTGAAGGTATCGCCATCTGGAACTTCAAGAATCTCGAAGTAAGACTTAGAAACTTTATTAGGATATGTGGTTGTAGTTAGACCAACGAACGCAGTACCACTAGAAGCGTAGTTGTAAGTTATTGTTGAAACACCAACGTTCAATACAACAGAGTTAGCATCAGGAACAGCAGTTACGTTAAACTGATAGGTTCCTTGAGTATGTACAGCAGGGAACTTACCTGTAATTGTTGTGTTATTAGATGCAGCACCAACGTTGATTGTAATTGTGTTGGTTGTAACCTGAGTGATATCAATTGAAGTATTATACTTAGGATCACTTGATCTTGGATATGTGTGATCGGTTGTATAACCGTCCATTGCACAACGGAATGTTAAACCATCATTAGCAAGTTTGATTGCAGTACCAGCAGTTAATCCGTGGTTAGCAATGGTGAGAGTCATGTCACCACTTACTTGGTTATAAGTTGCAGCAGTCGGTGTGAAATTGACTATTGGAGAAGCACCAACGTTAACCGTAATGGTGTTAGTTGTTGTTCCAGTAATATTCAACTGCTGACCGTATGTGGGGTCAGTTGTACGAGGATATGTCTTGTTAGAAGCATTACCGTTCATCGCACAAGTGAAGGTAAATGCGTTTTGAGTGATGGTAATCTTATCTGAAGTTGATAAGGAGTGACCAGAAAGGGTCAATTCTAAGTTACCATTTGCAGGTGTATATGTTGCACCTGTTGGAGTTACACTTGATCCACCAACAACTTGAACACCGTTTGTTGCACAACTAATAAAGTTGTGAGCGTAGTTACCACCTGAGATAACAGCACCTGATGATGCACTCTGGAATTGGTGAGCGAACTGTGCGGAACCAGTATAAGTTACGTTAAGATTTCTAATTCTAACTGTCTTACCGATTCCAACTTCTGGAGCAGCACCGAGACCAATAGCAGTTATGGTTGCAAGACCAACGGCCTTGTTATAAACCATACCAAGAACGGTGAATACATTACCTCCAGATAGACACTCAAAGTCTATATTCTTTAACTGAACGAACGTACCAGTGTTTTGTAGTCCGTGGCCAGGAGCCGTAACGGTTGAAACACCAGTTTGATATGTGTAATCAAATCCAGTAATATTTGTAAGAGGACGAGCAGCCTCGCAAGCCTTCTTAATTGTCTTAAACGCAAGGTTAGGTGCAAGACCGTTGTTTGTATCTACACCATCCTCAGAGTCTACATAGTAGATTCTAGTCTGGTTACCAACAATCTCATATCCTGGCAATCCATTTGATTGAACTGCAAGTGCATAACCTGTAGAACCAATACCGATTCTTACGTTACCACTGTTGTAAGTAAGGATATCACCTTTAGTGTTCATTGCACCAGAGGAGTCACCCTGAGCAAGAACCTCCCACTGAGTACCTATACCAGCAGTTGGAACGACGTTAACGTGTGACGCACCAATTGATAGGTAAGAAGTTGAACCGTATCTTGCGATATGGCCTGGGTGATATGTATAAGTTGTAGAGAAGTTACCTACAAAGTTAAAACCTTTAACTAAAAGATCCCATACCGCAGTACCCATATATGATTCGGGAGCAATCGAACCAATACCGATCTGAAGTGGAGAAACGTTAGTTGTAACACCAATTTTATGACGATAAATGTTACCACCATACTGTACCAAGTCACCTCTATAATAGGCGTTCTCGGAGTAAGTAAGAGCAGCACCAGCAAGACCGTCTGATAGGATTGTCCACTTAGCGTTAGGATCTGTAGCGACTCCTAAGTTTTGTGGAGGTTGGAATCCTGCAAGAGATGTTGAAAGAGCAACATAGGAAGATCCGTTGTAATTAACAACGTCACCAGCTTGATACTCAGTGGAGTTCGACCAATCGCCTTCGGATTTAAATCCAGCGACATACTCAGTAACTTTCGTCTTATCGATGAAAGATCCTTCTGAAGTGTGAGCGGTTGTCACACGATAAACCACGTTACCATAAGTAACGAGGTCATTGATACGATAATAGGTTCCTGTCGCCCAAGCGCCTTTTTGTGCAAGACCCTCGATATGAACGTTCCAGTTGCCTAAATCGTTGGCGTAAAAATTCGATGTGCTGGCCGTCGATGTATGGTTAACAGTTGCAACATAAGTGTTACCACCGAAC
>VTLG01016792.1_pt1 | contig 17512 bp, 22 predicted proteins | sample 4694571 | NCBI WGS metagenome assembly VTLG01 (sample SAMN12604809, study PRJNA352737) | marine metagenome | biome: ENVO:00000447; feature: ENVO:00000209|ENVO:00000569|ENVO:01000036; material: ENVO:00002151; isolation source: viral sequences binned using virsorter ... | reverse complement strand
ATTTCTTATAAACTTTCTGGGAAACCCAATCCCCTCATCCAATGTTGAATCTCTTGATAATTCTCTAGATCTTCATCTACCAAAAATCTTAAAGTAAAATCTTCAAAATCCATCTTATCCCCTGGTAAGGGAATATCTTTTAAATACGTAGGAACATTAGCAACCCCTAAGGTCATAGAAGGGATATTAACCGAATTCCCAAAATAAGCTACCTTGGGTGCTCTATTCAATTGAAATTGAAACCCAGTAGGTGCAAGAAAATTTCTATTCTCAATTTGTCCTACTATAGACTTTTTAACGACCATGACCTTTTCTAATTATTTAGATACTCATATTCCATTTTTACTTTATAAAATAAGTTTCTCAAATGTGTAAGTCTTTCCTTTTCTGAAGGATGCATAGTAGATGCTTTTTCGCCAGCATATAATTCTATAGATTCATAGATCATACGCACTTCCTTTATACCTATATCTAAATTAAGGAAAGGTTTTTCTTCGTTAGGAGAAGGAACAGGCATTAAACCCACCTGGTTACTGTTAATTCTATACTATTGTCCTCCATTTCCCATTCTTCTGCCACCTGAAAACCCTCTTCTTGTATTGTATTATAAAGGGTTGTTCTGGCATATTGTTGGGTTACTTTTTCAATAAATCTATTTACTGGAACATCTAAATCCCAAGTATCAAGTTCAGCAACTAATTCATAGTTTCCTGTATTCTTATTCAAACGAAATCCAATATCATTTCGAATAGCAACATCTGCAAGAAATTCTGGGTGCTCTTCTGCATGGGATGGGTTATTAATAACTAACTGTTGGTTCTCCTGAATATCATGCCCCATCAATTCTAATGCTTCTATTAGATAAGGACGTTCTTTAATTTTAGTTTTTATACAAGTAAAGTGTGACATTTATCTCCATTTAGAAAGTGGTTGTTCTACATCAACAGATTGCTTCTGCTCATAATACTCTGGTTTGTGTTCTACTCTTTCTACTACTCCCAGTCTCTCTTCAATTCTTTTGGTGAGATTCTCACAGTCATTACCAACAACACCCATAACCTCTTCGGTTACAGTGCCATCTTGCCTAATGGTGAATTTAATGGTTTGTTGTGCCATGATGTAAAATATGTAACAAGAAGTTTACACTTATTTATCAGCCACCATTACCACCGCCGCCGTTGCCGCCGCCACCATTACCATTGCCACCATTGCCAGCAGAACCTCCATTCCCGTTATAGGACCCATTACCGTTGCCATTTCCATTACCATTACCATTGCCATTTCCGTTTTCATTACCATTAGAACGATGATGTCCTACACCCCACCATCTCATTCCATACATTTTACCAGTAGGAACACAATCTTTCAAGTTTGAATCCCACTTCATACCAGGAGGACACTTCTTGTGCTCCATAAAAGTATCGAAAGTTTTCATTCTTCTAATCTCATTTTGTTCGTCTTGAATACCTACAAATTTTTTAGATGCATCTACCATAGCATCTATGGAAGGACCACCACCCTTCTCATTGTCTAAAGTTACTTTCATAACAGGCCATACATTAGCAAATCTCCATTTAGCATCTCCTGGTTCTGCAGGAGTTTGATAATCTTGAGAAAGTAAGTCCTGATTATAATTAGGAAAAAGTCTTTCAGTATAACCTGCTACAGGACCAGTAGCAGTAGCATCTTGTCCATAACCCCCTTGTGTTCCAACAGCATTAGCTGCATTAGTTGGGACATCTTCTTTTAGGAAGTCATGGAAACTTTTCATTACTCCTCTTCCTTTTCCAATTCTTTCTTTACTTCTCTCTTTATTTCTTCTTTTTCTCTTTCTTTCTGTTGTCTTTTATTTTTTTGTTCTTGTTCATCTGCTACATTCTTTTCAAATGCAGCACGTGCTTTAACACCTCCTTCAGCAGCAGCTTGCTTCTGTGCTTTCTGCTTTTGCTGTAATTGCAATCTTCTATCAGTTAAATCTTCCCTAAAATTTTCAAAGGATTTCATAATTAACTCTCATCTACAATGGATGCATTTTCCCATTTGTAAATATAAGGTTCTGCCTTAGCAGCTGCCTCAGTAGCATATAATTTTCTTTCAGCAAAATCCTCATCCCACTGGTTAGAACCCTTATAATACACTGTGCCTACACTAGGCATAATGCTTGGTTTTTGTATACGAAAGGCCATGTCACCACTTTTTAACTATTTATCTCTTGCTTTTCTATCTGTTCCTCTAACTTTGCTTTAGCAGCCTTAACTCCTGCTAGTCTTTCCTCTAGGGACTCTTCAAAGAAATTATACATTTTTAACTTCTTTGCTCGACGTTCCTCTAGAGTCATTTTAGAGAATTTGCAAAACATTGTTATTCATATAACTTTACATAATTATGTATAAAAAAAGAGGGTCCTTCTGGACCCTCTCTGTATTGAATTGTGAATATGAATCACATTAGGTTCTTAACAGCAACCCTTCTGTAGTAGCGGTTGGAGTTAATGATTAAGCGACCATTACCTTGTGTGGTTCCTTGTGCAAATGGGTTAGCAACAATACCATACCTGGTCTTGAAGCCAATCTTGGGCTGGAAGGTGTTCTCCCCTACAGCACGGACCATCTGGAGTGGAACGTATGGGCAATAGAATAGACCTGCATCATATGGGCTAGAACCTTTGTATCCTACTGTGTAGTACTGGTTACCAGAGTTGGTAGCAGCATTAGCAGAAGATAGGTTAGCTGAATATGGGTCAATGTATACTCTGAACTTACCATTGATTGTACCAGCAAATGTATTGCCTGTATCATCAACATTCAGGTTAGCATTGAGTGCAGGAGTGTAGTCTAGGATACCAGCCATTGTTAGGGCTGAAGCAACGTCTGCAGAGCAGAGGATCATGTTGCCTTTTCCGCGACGAGTTCTCTGTGCGATAGCATTTGCATCCCTTTCAATCTGGAATAGAAGTCCTTTGAACTTCTCAACAGACCATCTGCCATTACTATCAATGTCAAGGTCAAATACACCAGCAGTAGCAGTGTTAGAAACAGCACCCTGTTCAGCAGTCATATAGATTGTTCTAATGACTTCCCTGTTTATTTCAGCAAGGATTTCTGTTGAAAGAATGTTTGCTAATTCTGCTTCAGCATTAAGACCATGAATTGCCTTGAGGTCCTGAGCAAGCTCTAGTGAGTACTCAGCTTTCAAAGCACGTGACTTTGCAGTAACAGTGACTTTCTCAATAGAGAATGCCATCTGGTTGAACTGGTTGTTAGCTCCAGAACCAAGGTTCTCAGAGTCACCAGTAGGCATACCCTGACCAACTGTATATGCTGCAGTGTTTGTGGATGCAGTACCAACTGGGTTCAGAGCGGATGGGTTATCACCAGCCTGGACATAAGTACCAATACCAACTGCGGGGTCAGAGAATGGGAGGTTCAGAGTTGTATCTGAATTGGAGTCTGTACCAGCAAATGCGGAATCTGCTTCATTGAACAGAGCTTCTGTACCACTCTGTGTAGAGTAGCGAGAACGCATTGCAAAGATGAGTCCAGTAGGACCAGACATTGGCTGAACACCAGCAAGGTCATAAGCGACCAAGTTTGGCATTGCACGTCTGATTAGACTGATCAGTACTGGGTCGAAACCAGCAACAGGACCAGCAGCAGTAGCGCCACCACCGAAACCACCCTGAGCACCAGCAGCATTAGCGCTGTTAGTTGGGACAGTTTCCATCAGGTTTATACCACCCTGAGTGAAAGCTTGCTCCTCTTTGAGGAATTTTTCTTGATTTTCTAGCAGGACTGCGGTGACCGCTCTACGATGAGTGTCTTTAATCGGATCTAGACCTTCATAGTCTAGCAACGGACTCCACTTTTCCTGCAACTGTTCTGATTGGAACATTTGCGTTTACCTAAGTAATGTTTATGTTTGAACTAATTATTAATTCAGCTCTGCTTGAAGTTTCCTAGTGCTCTGACATAAGCATCCATTCCTGCAGATACAGGAGTTGGTGTGCTGTCTACACCCTCAGAAAGGGTTTGAGCTGCCTTGGTTGTTTTCTTAGCAGATTCAGTAGTTGTTCTTGCGAAGTAGGACTCCTTAAGAACTTCTAACTTTTCACGATATTCTGATTCACTTTCAAACTCTACACTTTCAGCAAGTGAAGCGAGCTTTTCTTTCTGTGTAGCTGCAAGGCCATCAGAAACCGATTCTAAGATATTAGATGCAGTAGACTCACCGAGTCTCTTATTTAATCCAATGTTCTTATCAATCTGCTCATTGAGTTTTGTCTCCATATCATCTAGTTTTTCTACCATGCTCTCAAGCACATCATACTTATCTTCAGGGATTGTTACATAATGTTCTTCAAATAGACCCTTCATTCCAGCAAGGAATGATTCAGTCATTTCAGTCTTGAGACCATGCTCAATTGCAAGAGTATTCTCTGACATCCATTCTTCAGCAACATACTCGAGATAAGAATCTACACGATCTTGCAGAGCAACTTTAAGTTCCCCTTTCTCTTCTTCGAGTTTTTCCTGATACTGGACTTCAAGAGTCTCTTGAATCTCTTTTACCTTGGAATTAAGAGCAGCTTCAAAAATTACCTTTGCTTTCTCTTTGAATTCCTCGGACAATTCTTCTCCACCTAGGAGTGCATTAACATCTTCTTCAATGTCAACACCATCATCTACTGCCTCAGACTCAGCAACTACATTTTCATCAGTCACTTGATCTTCCTCAATAGTGGTTTCTTCTTGAGCTTCTGTCTCTTCTTTAGTGGCAGCTGGAATTACTTTAGGATCACCAGCAACAGCGTTTTTGTTGACTACATCATGCACAGTCTTTATCCTAGGCTCTCTTATCTTAGCAGAGTCATTGGTTGGACTAGCATTTTCAGGTGTAGGTCCACCTAAATCCTCATAAGGAGGTGTGTTGCCAGGGGTTGTTACTCCTGAGGCATTACTACCCTCTTTAGGGAGGGCCGAATCTCCAGGTGCAGCGTTGGCATTCACGGCAGTTTTAGATTGCTCCATTTCTTGTAATTTCGTACCACGAGACATTTTGGACAGCTCCGATTTATTGTATTAAATCTATATTTATTTAGTAGATTGTAAATTTACAATGAGTTTAAGAACTCATTGAAAAGATTGACTTTATTCTCATTTAGTTGTTTTTGATCAACTAAAGTATTAATTTGCTTGTATGTTTTAGCAGCTTTGGCTTCTCTTAGGACTCCACCATCCCAAACCCAGTCTTTTCCTTCCATAATTCCTTCAACAAAAGCATCAGGTGCAGAAGGGTCTGCCACTATATCTGCTGCAGTGGAAAGCATAAAGTCATCGCTTACCACATTATATCCTTCACGGGTTGGTTTTAATGAACCAATTCCTCTTGAAGAAACACCCAACTTAACTCCTTCATCAATAAGGTTTTTAGCAATACTTCCCATTGGTGTATTGAGAATTTTTGCCTTACCAATAAAATTTGTTCCACTTTCTTTTAGAGAAACAATCTTATGGGATACTCTGTCAAGATTGACAGTAGGACCTTCTGGATGACCTAATTCACCAAGTGCTCTACCCGTTAAAATATTGGATTCATTATACCTTTGTACTTCCTTCTTTAAGGTTTCCATTGGATACATTCTTCCATTACGATTTTGGATATCACCTTGGAGGAAGATACCTTCTATATACAGGTTTTTCTTACCGTTTCTTTCTTCAACGATAAAATCAACTGTTTCTATTTCTTCTCTAATGAGTTTCATTTAGGCATCTCCGGAAACTTGAACTTGCTGATAATATAGACTACCAGTATCACTAGCACCTCTAATAGCACCAACCACAATAGTATCTCTTAATTCAGCATATGGTGCAGTAAAACTTTCACTTACTGCAGAACTATTATGAGTTATTACAACTCTTGTACCAAAATAACCATCTACTCCAGCAGTGTTATTAATACTAGCAATTGGTTTTTCAGTAAAAGCAAGATTCTGTTGAGCAGCTGCTCCTCCACTTATAGTCAAAGAAACTTTTTGACCTACTATAAAGGGGCATCCAGTTCCTTCTGGAAAATCTAAAGTAGTTGTAGCTCCTTTAGTAATAGCAACAACCCTCTGGGATGAAGGTCTTCCTATATTGAGAACTGCTTCAGTATCTTTAGCAACATAAAAATCAGTAGTTGCTGCAGTAACTGTGGAACCAATAACAACATGAGCAGATGTTCCTTGAGCAAAAACTCTTATGGTGTCTGATTGGTGAGCAAACTTTTCACCATTTTTGGCTCCAGCACCACCAATGGTGACTACTCCGCCTGAACCTACTGGGTTATATGCCATTATTTTAAATTACAATAGTCCTATACGTTAGTTATTTATTAATTTCAAACGGCCTGTTCTACAGGCTCTTCCTCTGTTGAAAGTTCAACATCAGTATCTAATTCTGCTTCAGGTTCTGGATTATCCAAATCTACATCTTTATCAAATAATTGAGATGCAACTTCTGGTCTAATGTTTTGAATCTTCTCAGCACTTTTAGAATAAAGCATATCTTTGACTTTATCACTAATTTGTGATGGAGATTCATCAGCCACCAGCAAATCCATAAGTTCGTCCATATCTAAAGTTAATAAAACAACATTGTAGGGTTATTTATATCTCTCCACCCTTGGGAGATTCAAATTTTTTCTCTTTTGGAGCAGGATCTATAGGATTTGCACCCATATCTCCATTAATTTGAGGTGCAGCTGGATCTAAAGGCATACCAGTTGCAGGATCAACAGGAGCATTAGGATCTGGAATTATTCCATCCTTAATTTCCTTTTCAATCTGCTTATCTTCATCTATAATCTCTCCATCAGTCTGACGAAGAATATGTCTCCTCACATAATCAGCAGAATAATACTTGCCAACATATGGTTCTGCTGCTCCAGCTAAATTTAATCTTTCTTGCAAAAGTTCAGAATCCTTAAGTTCAGCAAAGTGATTATCATAAAGGAAATCAAACTGAATATGATCTTCCATCACATCCCAATCTTCTGGAGTTATGATATTCTTTAAGATAAGTTGAGTTTTTAGAACATCACTAAACAAATGAGAGAATCTCTTCCTCATTCTACCTACAAACTTACTAAATTTAACTTCATCCCTTAAGATTTCAGAAGATCTTCCAAGATTAAATCCACCTTCTCCACCAACTCTAGTCTCAGGAACATTTAAAGATCTATAAAGTTTCTTCTGGAAGTAATTAATATCAGTAATTTCTCCAAGATTTTGTCCACCTGGAAGTGTAGTAATCTCTGTTCCTCTACCACCTTCTCTTCTAGGTAACCAGAAATCTTCCATCATAGACATAAATTTCTTATCATCACGCATTTCACCAGTATTAGCATCATAAACTAACTTATTACGATACCTCATCATTACATCTCTGAGGTATTGTTCTGCCTTTACTTTAGGTAAATTACCAACATCAATATAAAAAATTCTTCTTTCTGGTGCTCTTGAAATTCTATAAATTACCAAACTATCCTCAATCATCATTAATTGATTAAGGGGTTTAATTGCTTTATGTAACCAAGAAAGCGAAGATCCTTTATTTCTATCTACTAATCCAGAAGTACAATAAGTGACCGAATCACGAGTCATCTTAATTCCTTTAGCAGGATTCCCTCCAGAAGAAGTATAAGGTTGACCAGATTCATTTCCATTAGGAGTATATACAAAATATTCTTCAATATCTGGAAAATTATATGCTGTTATATCATTTCTAGCTAATCCACCATTACCACCATTCTTTGGCTTTTTCATACTCCGTATGAAACGCATCTTAGCCGCATCAATATATCGCATCTCTTGAATTCCTTCATGAGGTGCTTTTTGATCTATTACTTTATTATAATATAATCTTCCATCAATATACCAATTTCTAAAAATTTCATGTGCTTTTTTATCAAAATCTAAAAGCTCAAGAATAAAACTAAATTCTTCTCTTATTTTATTTTTAATCCCATCACTAGCATTAAGATTTGATAATTCTATTTGTACAGGACTATCATTTGTATCAGATACAATTGCTTCATTTACAATATCTTCAATAGCACTATCACATTCTGGATATAAAGACATCTGACGATATCTTCTTAATAGATCATTTTCAGTTCTATAAACGCCTTCAATATCTACATACGAACCAAAAAACCCTGAACTAACATAGTATTCCGATCCATCCTGATTATTAGGAGGGACCGGAGATATTACACCAGGTGGGGTTTTTTCTGTATCTTCAATAGAGAAACCAAATAATCTCGCCATTTTATATAAGTCTTTATGCTATTATAGCACTATTTATCAAGAAATTAAAACCTCTCCGCCAGAACCACTAGATTGTAGTGAATTACCAATTGTGTAGTACTGAACTTTGAATGTTACATCAAATTGCTCTGTTTCATCAGAACTATCATAACTTAGTGCAATTTCACCAATTGTGGTTGGGAAGATATCATAGAACTTATATGTTCTTAGTATTGCAGAATCTGCACCAGCATTAGCTTCACCTGCTACTGTAGCACCTCTACCTAATTGCTGTACGTAAGCATCAGTCATATAAGAAGATGGATTGCTAACACCGGTAGCATCATCCAACTTACTCATAACGTTTGCCCACTGCTCAAAAGCAGTTCTTAATTTAAAATCTTCATCATTGATAACTGATACTGTCCAGTCATCGAATGTTCTATCTCCAGCAACTTTTAGAATTCTTCCTCTGAAAGGAATATCAATGCTCCCTACGTTAGAAGCAGGAAGTGTTGCTGATTTACATAAGAATTTAAAGATACCATTTTCAGCATCATCACCAGGTCCCCAAGCACCTTGGATTGAGGACGGAAAAGTAGGAATTGATACTTCAAATAGGTTGGCTCTGGCAGCACCACCTGCCAGTTTTGCCTTAAATTGTGAAAGTGTTCTTGTTTCGGCCATTGTTAGTGATCCTCCTATATGTTATTTAATAAAGTTAAACAGTTCCTACAACTTCTTCGAATGCAACACCAGTTCTGGTGGCTACGAAGGTTAGAGTGACATAATTGATAGACTTGGCAGGTTTCAAGTAAATATCAGCTCTAAACTCATTATTATCAATAATATCAGGAGTGTTATTAGTTTCATCACAAACAACTAGGAAGTCATAAAGACCTCTCTTAGCCTGTACATCTCTTAGATATGGTTCAACAATATTCACAAAGTTTGACCTTGTGTTAACATCATTGAGTTCAAATAGTTGAGCATTTGCTGCACCTTCAAGTGCTTGCTCTACAGTTAGGAATAGTCTTCTAACATTGATTCTATCAAATGCAGATGCATATCCTAATCCAGTCTTATCACCAAATAGGAGAATTCCTTGACCTTTCTGGTTGATAATTGGGTTAATCCTTGAAGAATAAAGAAGATCTCTTTGATCCTTGTTAGGAGTATATGCTAGTTTAACAGCATTATTAAGAATACCTCTTTGCTGACCAGCAGGTGAGAACCAAGGATAAGCAAGTATGCCTGTTCTTACCATTAATCCAGCAATGTCTCCATTACATGGGATCCAACGGAACTCATTGTTGAATCTATCATACATGTACTTATATCCACTATCAAATACTGCATAAGATGAGGAGGAGAGTGGACTGAAGAATTTCAGTAGATTGTTGGTCTGAGTTGTATTGTTGGTAACATTAACAACATTTGCTCTGTGAGGTGAAATACAAGCAACACAATCTTTTCTTGCACCAGCAAGAGATATTAATAGATTTGCTTTTGCTTGAGTTTGAGCCTCTACGTCTAGACCAGGACCCATTATTAAGAAGTCAACTGCTACATCATCTTTGTTTTCAAACTTGTTATATGCAGTAAGTAAGTTACCAAGAGTAGCAGTCATACCATTAGTGGCAGTATAATCAACTCCACCACCTAATGTATAAGTGTTGTTTCCTAGGCTACTAAAATTAACTCCTTGTGCATTTTGTCCCCACAGACCATCTCCTGTTGTTACTTTAGTATAACTTGAAGAGAATCCATCTGCTTTAGGATCAGTTAACCAATAAGCATCAACTCCTTGTGATGGGTTATATCCAGCCCAAATTTGTGAGGAGTTATCTACAAGATAATCCTTGTAGTATGTCTTCTTACCAGACTCTCCATCAGCGGATGCGTCTTTTGCTTTTGATAAGAAAGTATGCTTCTCAAGGATGTTTCCTTGAATACCTGTGATGTCTCCAGTATCATCAACAATAACAATGTGAATTCCATCGTTAGCACCTTGTCTTTCATTAACATAATTACTTGTAACAGGTTTACCAGCAATTGCCTTCCAGTAAACTGTAGAATTTGTTAATCCAAGAGTTTGTTGATCATACCAATCATTAACATCTCTAATTGAATAAGTAACACCTGTTGCTCCACCACCACCAGTATTAATACCAGAGTTGTTTACAAAGCTAATAGTATCACTTGCTTCATAAGACTTAGCAGGATCACTTTCTGCGTAACTTATAGCAGTTTCTGTTCCACCAGATGATACTCTAGATACAATCTTAACATCTATTGAACTTTGAGATGCAACAGCATCTGTTGAAACACCAGTGATAATTCCTTTTAGATAACCTGTAAACCCTGAGGTTGAACCAGCACCAGGAATTACTGCATCTGTTAATTGAACAGTAACACCATATCCAATAATCATTCCAGCACTACTAGGATTATCGGTAGTAATACCAATTATCTGGTCAGCAGCATTGTCAATGGTACAAATCTTCATTGTATTACCCCAAGAACCTGGGTTCTTAGCAGCATAAGTGAAGTCTGTTGATGTGGAGTGATTACCTTCGTAATCATCCTTATTGTCAATCTGCAATGCATTAGTAGATGCCACACCTACACCAGCATTAGCATTGTTCAAAGTAGTACCACCAGCCCTAACTACCTTAAGAACTCCTCCGTATGATAGGAAGGATGAAGCAGCCATCCAATATTCATATTGTCTATCAGATGAAAGTGGCTTACCAAATGTATCAATAAATTGTTGCGAAGTTTGAATATCCGTAACTTCATTAACTGGTCCAATTTTAAAAGGTCCAGCAATTGCTCCAATGTTATCTAATACATTCTCGGCTCTTCCGACTGTTAGATCAACTTCCCTGATTAATACACCAGGAGATAATTGAGGAGTCGCCATGTTTTTGTCTCCGAAAGTCTCAGTTTATCTGAAAATATTTATTCTTTTTGATGTTTTCAGAGGGGAAGCTTTGCACGAACATTACCAATCAGGATAAGACCAGTCTGGAAAGGTTTTATGTTTTTTCCTATTTTCTACCACTCTTCTTACAGTACATATCTTACATTCATAAGAATAAGCAGATGGAAGGGTTCCCCTTTCCTTACGAGTTAAGTAAAAATCACTCACTAAATCTTTTACTTCACCACATACTCTACATTTTCTTTCAGAAAATAAAAAATGACTTAATTTGATCTGCTCATCAATATTCACTACATATAATCCCACATATAAGACCTATCTCCATACTCATCAGTATGCCATCTATCACCATCCTCATCTACAAAACTTTCCATACTATCCATTCCATCAGAAATAAATCCAAATGGAGCCATATCCTGTTCTATTTGATTCTTTTGTTCATCGTATAATCTCTTTCTTACATCCTGATCAGTTAATTCTTTAAAGTAATCCTGTGCTACTAACCATGCATATATGACAAGACACATTGCAAGGTCATCATTACATCCCTCTTCTGCTTGAAAAGTATTACTTTTTTGAATAAAAGTAGTAAGTTCACTTAATATTTCATAATCATTGAATATTAATTTATCTGACTCTATTATAGTCTTCAGATTTAAAGATCCAACTTTCTTCACAGTCTTGGACATTTTAACTCCAAGTTGAGTTTTCTTACCAGAGAATCCTTGTCCAACTATTTGCCCAGCTCTACCTCTCATAGAACACATTAACAAATTAGTATACTCCATATCATAGTTCAATATAGATGCTACTTGATCACCTACATCATTTACTTCACATAAAACAAATGCATTATTATATTGCTTTCCTATTTCTTGTATAATATTTGGGAATAACATTGGTTTGATTTCATTATTCCTATATTTTGCAACTACCTTATGAGGGAATTCAGTAATATCTATTACTATAAAAGCAGAATAATCACTTCCTACCCCTCTAGCAACGTCTACTGTAAGAGCATAATCATGTTTTTCTATTGGTTTTTCATATATGTCAAGACCAGCATTTCTTTGTATAGGATTATCATAAACTAAGGATCTCAATTTACTAGGAGATATAAGAGTATCAACAGATCCTAAAAATTCGCATTCAAACTCAATTTTAAATTGGGCTTCAGAAGTATTAGCAATAGTTTGTTCTCGCCATTTCTCATCTCTTCCTGGTACTTCAGTCCAATGTACATCAGTTGGTATATACTCATTCTTTCCTCTTTCTGCATCATGCCACAAACGGTAGAAATGATTCATACCATGTGGGGTTGAAACTATGATGACTTTTGTGGATTTACCAGAAGTGATAGTAGGATATACAGAGGAAAAGAACGCGTCAGCAATATGGTTAGGAACAAAGGCAAACTCATCAAGAAAAAGAATGTTGAAAGACATTCCTCTGACCGCTGAAGCAGAAGTGCTTGCTGCAAGTATCTTTGATCCATTTTCTAACTCCAGTGAACCTCTATTCCAAGATAAAATACCTTGTTGCATCCATTTAGGTAAATTCTCATAAGCAATCTGCAATCTACCTAATAATTCTCTTGCAGTTGCTGCTTTGTTTGCTAGAATACCAATATTAACGCTAGAGTTAAAAACAGCATAATGAAGTAGGAATGCTACAACAGTGGTAGATTTACCAGTCTGTCTTGGCATCTTACATATATTAAATCTCTGCTCATGAAAATTCTTAATTAATTCTTCTTGAAAATGATAAGGAGCAAATGGTTGCAATCCTTCATCCAAAGTTATTATCTTAATATAATGTTTAGCAAAATATACAGGATCTTCTTTACACTTGACGTATTCCTCTATATTCTCCTTTGTAAATTCAATAGGAGTATTTGCTTTTTTTAGATTAGGATTACCAAGATATATGTCAGCAGAACTCATAATTAAAACCTCATTTACTTATCAGTAAATCCATCCCCCTTTCCAGCATGAATATAAGGATCTCCATAATCTACTGCAGATAAATGGAAAGCTTTTAGAGTAGCACTAGGATAAACTTGATTTAAAGCAATTTGAACTTCTTTAGTAGATGGCTTTTTAGGATTAGGGAAGAACATCTTACAGTAATATCCCTTTCCTCTCCAAGTATACATTAAATCATATACATTGCCATTCTGAGCAGGAATTCTAGTTGTTGCTACTTCTTCAATTTTTTCTTCTTTTACTTCTTCATCAACTAAGCAATTAAATACTCCACCTTTTTGCTGATACCATCTAATGGCCCAACCATGAGCATCTGGACTATAAACCTTATGTCTTTCTTCTGCCAATTCTTTTGCTCTTGCCCATAATTTTGGCTGTTTAATTTCATTATTAGATTCAAGGATTGCTAATTCCCTTTCTCCTTCGAGTCTATCTAATACTTTTTTAACTACAGGACTTGTCATTTTATCAGAGACTTTTTTAATATTTATCTATAAACCAATTATAGTTAATGGATCAGTAGTTATAGTTGCTATACCTGAATTAAGAGTGAGTCTATTACTTTCAAAATTAATTGTATTTGCAGTTCCTACATTAGACCCATCACTAGAAATTCCTACAGATCTATTATCTACCCAACTTTGAACGCCAGCAGTACTACTAGATAAAACATATCCATCTGATGTTGGATGTTTAAGATTTTTTGTGCTAATAAGTCTAGGCATTTGCTGTCTCTAGAATACTTAAAATAAGTTTTAAAGTACTATTTGCACTTCCTGAAACCTGAATAGAATCATTTGTCTCTAAAACTAATTTCCCATCCATAGGAATAAAAGCATCATTTACTGGTACAGTTCCTTCTTTAATGATTTGAGTGGTAGTACTAGACCTAACATGAGACATGGTTACAGTTGCTGCAGATGACCCCACATTAGTCACATGCGCATAAAGAATAATGGAAGTATATCCAGTTGGCGCAGTATAGGCAGTCTGATTAGAAGTAGTTACTTCTAAAGTTTCTGTTTGAAATCTATTAAGTGCTAATGCCATATTAACTGAGTGCCAAAATAAATGGTGTCATTTCTGAGAATAAACTCTTAGTGAAAGCTCTTCCACTAATTGTACCTGTGCTTTGATTTATTTGCAAATTATCACCTATTCTGAAATTACCAGCTTGGTCCGTACTTGTATAAAGTACTTTTCCACCATCTTCAGTAATAACTTCATTTGCTTGAACTGTTACTCCTCCACGTTTTGGTGTTGCCATAGTAATTGTATTACCAGATCCAACATATTCAAAAGTATGAGAGCTAGCAATGATCCTACTAGCAGGATAGAAGTATGCAGTTGAACCAACACCAACAGTACTTAACAATTTATTTTCAAATGTTAATGTTGAGATTCCAGATACAATAGGAGTCGAACTATTTATTGTGTAATAGATTGGATCTATGCTCGCAGTAGCAGTACAATCAGTACCACCTCCTCCACTAATAGTAACAGTAGGAGCAGAAGTATATTGACTTCCTCCATTAATTAAAGTAATAGAAGTTACAGTAGATCCATCAAGAGTTGCATAAGCAGTAGCTCTTTCTCCATTTGGACCTGTTGGAGCAGCAATAGTTACAGTTGGAGTAGAAGTATAATTACTTCCTCCAGCAGTCAAATTAATCTTCTTCACTGAATAATAAAGAGTATCAAAATAAGTAACCTGTCCGTCATAAGGTCTATCTATATCTAATACTACTTTTCCTCCTCCAGAACTATAAGTATGAGCAACTGTAGAAAGACCTACATTAATTGTAAATGTAGTTGTTGAGGGAACAGTATCAACCTCAAAAACATAAGGTTTTTGATATGGATATACTTTAGTACCATAATCACAAGTCAAAGTCATGTCTGAAATAGATACTCCCATTCCAACTCCAAATCCATGAGCAGCACTTGTAGTAACAGTGGCAATTCCTAAATTATTATCATATACAAAATTAGTAATAGTGTAAGGAGTAGTACTTAATCCACTTACAGCAAGTGTTTTAGTATCTACTGTTCCTGTAGAAGTAACAATACCACTATATTCTAAATTACCCACACCTCTAGAAACTAGTCCATATGTACCAAAACTACAATTGCTATTTGCTATATCTGCTTGTCCTCCTTTATCACAAGTAACTGCTTCATCACAACATATAGTGAATAATGAAACAAGTTGAGCAAATCCATCATTAGTAACAGCAACTCCTACCCCACCTTCATTGTATTGAGTGAAAGCATCAACGTTCATTGCTTTCAATGATCTTGCTTGATTTCCATCTATTCTTATACCAGTTCCTGTTGTAGTCTTACTAGTACAGTTCTGTACATAAGGTCCTTTCCAAGGTCCTCCTCCAACATTCTCAGCAATAGTATGGGTTGGGAATCCAACAGCAGCAGCAGGTGCAACATGATTTTGCATAGTCATGTTTGCCAACTTAACTCCTTTCCTCACTGAGAAAATATCTTTATGTGCTGTACTACCGCTTACATTTACAGATCTTTGATCATCTCCAACAATAGAAACATTAGCAGGAACTTCAATTGGATTTGTTTCTTGATAAGTTCCTGATAAAACCTTAATAGTGAACCCATCAGTTGCAACTCCACAAGCACCAGCAATAGTTAATTTAGCATTATCAATTGATGTTCCATTTTCAGCATCACTACCATCTTTTGCAACATATAAAACATTAGGTGCGGAGTTAATACCAGTTGCAGATGCATTAATAGAAACATTCTCACCAAGAATAATTTCAGAATTGGTAATAGTAACAATACCAGAAGTAATGGTATTATTAGTACCATCTATGGTTACAGATCCCCTACCTACTGTAAGAATTCCTAAAACTCTTGCATCACCATCAACTATGACTGTCGTACTACCAGTACCAATATGAACAGTTCCTAATCCTGTTCCTGTGGTTATAGTGGAAACCCCACCTGTTACATTAATACCATTTCTTGCTGTAATAAGGCCAATAGAATCAATATTAGTTACATCTTCATACGTTAAAGTACCACCAACTGATACATCTCCAGCAACTGTAAGATTAGTCCCATCAAAAGTTAAATTACTACTATCTTCTATTAATCCTCCAGTACCAGATATAACAACTCTACCGGATGTTAACTCACTTATTTGAACATTATTATTAAAGGTTGCTGCAGTTCCAGTGATGATATTATCAGTAGATGCAACTCCTGTTAATCCTTCACCATCACCAAAGAATGCTGTTGCTGTTACAACTCCAGCAGTAATATTAACTCCACTTAAAGTTGTAATTCCTGTAATATTAATATTTCTACCAGATATCTCATCATATACAATATCACCAGTAACATCTAAATTTCCTGTTATAGCAGCATCACCATCAACATACAACTTATAACTTGCATCAGCAGTAGTAGTTCCTATACCAACTGCTTTAATAGTGTTGATACCAACAGAATCAACACCCCAAGTACCACCTGCTCCAGCATTAACTGCTGCAAATTTAAAGGGTTGTCCTGTAGGTCCTGAAGTATCTACACTGAGATACATCTCATCATACTCACTAAGATTAGTGGCAACACCTACAATATCATCAAGATACTGTAATCTTACTTCTCCACCACCACCTTGTGTATTAACGATCTGCTTTAAGACATCTAATTCTTTTCGTATCTTAGCAAGTTCTGGTGTGGAAGATTCCTCATTTATTTCTTTCTTATCATTAATCTTATCTAATATCTGAATAGCATGATCAATAGTTCCTTCATCTTCCTTATTAACTTGTTCTAAAGCTTCTACTGCTTCATCAATATCCTCTTCTTCTTTTTGTGGGGTTGGATCAGGTATAGGACCATTAGCAATAGAGTCCTTAATACTAGTAAACCCACCAGATTTTTTATCATCTGAAAATAAGAAATTCTCAAATGCCTTTGCTTCTTTTTGAAGTTTTCTTTTCTTTGCCTTTAATTTCTTAGTCTCTTCATTAATCGTAGAAAAAACATCATCTAGAGATATATCGCCTATTAATTCGCGCTTCTCTTCCTTTATCTTCTTTTTCTCTCCACCAATAGAACTGAAAAAACTATCTAGAGAGTCATTATTTTTAGGTTTATTATCCGTCATTCCTTCAATAGAAAGTTTCCCATGTATTATTTATTTGGGGTATTTTTCTTTAAAATTTTCTGTAGCTCTGCAGTAGATCCTACAAAGAGTGCGTTATTAACTGTTGTGGGTCCTTTAGATTCTTTTTCTTCCTCCACATCTTT
>VTLG01015056.1_pt1 | contig 17513 bp, 32 predicted proteins | sample 4694571 | NCBI WGS metagenome assembly VTLG01 (sample SAMN12604809, study PRJNA352737) | marine metagenome | biome: ENVO:00000447; feature: ENVO:00000209|ENVO:00000569|ENVO:01000036; material: ENVO:00002151; isolation source: viral sequences binned using virsorter ... | reverse complement strand
TACTGTTGGAAAAAGGTTCTTGGATGATAATCCAGATTATTTTACACTTAGGCCTGGTGATAACAGAAAACCTGCATCTGCACCAATAATAGACGGCACGATTGCACGTAAAAAAATTGCAAGGCTTCTAGGAAAAGAAACAGATAGCATAGAAGCATTAAATGAAGATGAGTCTATTAGTAGAGTTCTTGATAATATTGAAAAATCTGTTAATCCTGCTAAAAACGAAATGTCATTAATAAAGGACATAGATTATTTACACAAAGAACCAATAATAAATTTTGGGGATCACCCAGCAAATACAACTATGAAAACAAAAATTATTCCAGAAATTCCTTTTATAAAAGGAGATGTAATTGATAAAAGTAAAATAGATAATCTTATGTTTCAAAGAGCTTTAAAACAAGCAATAGATTCAGGACATACTAAATTTGCTTGGCCTACAAGTGAGACTATTAGTAAATTTAGCGGTGGGCGTGATGCACCTATAGGCGTTCTTAAAACATATGATGTTGATTTTATTAACATAGCTAAAAAAATATACAATGGTACAAAAAAATCAAACGATCCTTCTTTTGAAGAGTGGTGGCGTATGGAAGAAAGAGTACGACCTATATCTTTTGAAGGAACATTTAAAATAAAAGAGGATGTCAGTTTACCTGATTTACTAGAAATAGGTGAAAGCGTAGTAAATGGGTTAGCTATAAAAAAAGAAAATAGAAGTAAGGCTATACAAAGATTAGAAAATGCAATTCCTAAAGAAGTTGTTCCTGAGGCATTAGTATCTATCGAAGAAAGAAAACAAGCTATAAATTTTGCAAAATTAGAACTTAACGCTATGCCTGACGGACAACCCATTTTAGATAGAATTTTTCAAATTGAAAACTTTATAAAAGAAAACAATTTACCTTCAAATTTTGAAGACGATTTTCTTATAAACATTTTACCTGAAGATTATGAACAAATAATGTCTTACAAAAAATATATAATCAAAAGTATAAATGAGATATATAGAAAACCAGTAGGAGATACTGTAAAAGAATTTAAACCCCATCAACTCCCAGGAGTAAAAGGCAAGGATGGTAAGCCTGTAATTGTAAATAATTTAATGCCTCACCCAGAAACAAATTCTTCTGTTGGAGATTTAGGAAAAAATTCAAATATACAAAATTATTATGTAATGGAAATAACTCCTGAAATGAAAGCTATGTTTTCGCGTCCAATACCTTTTAACAGAGGTGGGATCGTACAAGACAAAATGGATACTCAGATGAATAGTTTGTTTGGACAGGAACAAATAGAACAATAATATTACTATGGGTTACTACAGATATTATTATATGCAACGGGAGTACTATATGAAAAAACCTATGTTTGATTCTACAGGATCATTGATAGAAGACGAGGGTGAAAAAATATTAGTAGAAGATAAGTGGATTAAAGTAAAACCAGTAGACAAAGAGAAGTATTTAAAAAGCAAAGAGTTTTGGAGGAATAGACAATGATTAGCGGAAAAGTATTTTATGGGGGAGCTAACGCTGTTGTTAATAAAGAGAATACAATAGTAAAAGAAGGTGATACTATGGTAGTAGATAATACTGACACTTTAACCATGACTTGTGAATGTGGAGAAAACCTAAAGTGTGAGTGTGAACCTGAAGTAAGTTAGTGTGGTTGTCACGCAAACGTATACTATCAGGATATTTTAAATGGAGAACTAGACTATGCCTATGCACAAAAGTAAAGCAATGAAAAAGAAAAAGATGGCTAAAGGAATGGCTAAAGGTGGTATGAAGAAGGCCAAAGGTTACGCAAGGGGTGGGGCAGCTAAACGTAGATAATGTCCTATCTGATAAGTAATATCCCATACTTTAAATGTTGGGTGCGTAAGGAATTTACCAGTAATCATCAAGCATATCACGGTGAGTTCCTTCACGCTTTAGCCTTCGCAGTAAACACTATACCTGATAGGTCACTAAGTTTTCAGGTAGTATTTACAGGGTGTGAAATAGACAGGGAGGATGGCCCTGACGAAAACATTCATGGCGGTGCAATGTGGGCTAGGATGCCGATACAGGCCCTAGTAGCCGATGTTCCCGTAGAGGAATGGCCCGAACCAATGGATGATCATCTATGTCAGCCTTGGGATTGTGAGTCTAGACATCACAGTGTAGTAGTGATGGATAGGGTAAGCTCCTCCCCTTGGTTGTGTAAGATAGATGGTGAGTTTCACACTGGTAAGTATATGTTTACTGTGGATTACACTGATCACGAAATAGCAGATGATCCAGCGCAACACAAACAGTCCCATGTAATCCAACTACTGGATGCAGGGAAATGGACAGGGAATATAGTAGCACTGCCAAACAATAGGGTAAGAGCAACTAGTCCTGCCTTGTGGCGAACAGGAGAGGGTGTACCTGACTTTGCACCTTCGCAATGGACACACTCAGCAGAATCCCATGAGTCCTATCTAGATCCATCTGTGACTTTCAATAACCTATACTCAGATAACTAAGGATATACTATGAGGCGTATGACTGATGAAGGTTTAGATTTAATTAAGTTGTACGAGGGTTATAGTTCCTCCCCGTATCTTTGTCCTGCACAACACTGGACTATAGGATACGGGGCTATCTGGGGCATGGATGATACAAGAGTTAAAGAAGATCACCCTGATATAAATGAAGATCAGGCAGACTATTTATTAAGAAGAGATGTCAAGAAGTCTGAGATGGCAGTTCTCAGGCACATACGAGTTCCACTAGAGGATGGACAGTTCAACGCTCTATGTTCATTCGTATTTAATTTAGGTAGTGGTGCGCTACAAAGCAGCACACTAAGACGTAAGATAAACAGGGGAGACTATATTGGTGCAGCTAACGAATTTCCAAGGTGGGTATTTGCTGGAGGTAGAAAGTTAAAAGGATTGATAAGAAGGAGAGAACATGAACGCTTGATGTTTATTGGATGAATCACGCAATAGCATATAAGCACTGGTATCCTCCCTAGTAGGGGAGAGAGTATAATTAAGGAGAAGACATGGCTACTAAAAAGAAAAGTAAAAGTAAAGTAAACGAAGCAGGTAACTATACTAAACCCACGATGCGTAAGAACCTATTCAATAGAATAAAAGCTGGTGGTAAGGGAGGAAAGCCTGGGCAGTGGTCAGGTCGCAAGGCTCAAATGTTAGCAAAGCAATATAAAGCAAAAGGTGGAGGATACAAGTAATGCCTATGAAAAAGTACAGCCCAAAGCAAAAGAAGTTGGCAAGAGTTGCACCACCTAGAAATAAAATAACTGGTGCAGATCTTAAAAGGTTAAGAGGTGGAAAAAAGAATGGCTCTAAAAAAATCACAAAGAAGTCTTAAAAACTGGACTAAACAAAAGTGGCGTACCAAATCAGGTAAGCCATCTACTCAAGGGCCAAAGGCTACTGGGGAAAGATACTTACCGTCAGCTGCTATCAAGTCACTTAGTTCTGCTGAGTATGCAGCTACGTCTAAAGCAAAACGTAAAGGAACAAAGGCTGGTAAACAACACGTAAAACAGCCTAAGAAGATAGCAAAGAAAACTAGAGGCTATCGTAAATAATGAGGATGAGACATGGAAGATACGTGGTCAGTTTTAATTTCAGGATGGCCTATAGCGTTTGGGGTTATAAGTTTGATTATAGTACTGGCAAAGATGCACGGTGAGTTAGAGACACTGAAAGAAAAAGTTAAAGTCTTATTTGAATTGTGGAATAGTAAAGATAAATGAAAGAGCTTACAGATATAAACAGTATGTCTATAGAACTTGTAGAGCTAATAACTCCTATGCTAGTTATTATGTTAGCCTTGATACTTACTCTCATGGTCAGAGACTTTGCTACTAACTTTATGAACGGAATTAAGTTTAGAATGCACTCTAGTTTTAATGAGGGCGATACGTGTTTGTTAGATGGTGAGCGAGGTATCATAGTCAAGATAGGATTCTATGAGACAATAATACAGATACATAATGGCAGAGGTACAGTTTGGCGGTACTTACCCAATGATCGTATAAAATTCTACAAATTAGAGAAAATTATTAAAGATATAGAAAAAACGGACTCACAGGATGAGGCGTAAGGGGCTGCAAAGACAGTCTCTGGTAGGTAGTGTCCAGATTATAGCCACTTCTTCTGTAGCCCCCCTTAAAGTGCCTCACGTTTGATTTGCCTATATTTACCAGCTTTTACTGGCTTTTTTATCTATAGACTCACCTGTAAAGCCTGAGTCAACCCAACATAGTAACTGTGATGCTTCTGGTCTTACGATAGCAGCAGTCCAAGTTCCAGATGTATCATTAAGAAATATAAAGGTTACGTGTCCTCTAGCAGATATGCCACGAAATATTATTTGTTCTCCGTGTTTTTCTTGAATATTAATTTTAGCCTCTGCCAAATCTTTACACCCTGTTCGCATGGGTACTTGGCTATATGATGCTGACGCATTGAATGCAATAATACATAGAGCAACTAAACCTCCTATGAATGTTTTAGTCATTGGTACTCTCCCTTGTGTTATATAAATATAAAGTTGGCATGATAGCCTTGGTTGTTTGTACATCCATGACACAAAGTTAGGATGCATAACATAATAGATGCTCTCAATATCATACTAAGAATATCCTTTTTAAATGATTTATAAGATAGTCCTTGGCTCTATTTAATACTTCTACGTCATCATCAAAACCACCCAAGGCACGATTGCATTTGTGGCACAACCATCCCCTAAATGTTTCTGTATCGTGACAATGATCTAAGACCCAAGGGCCATTCCTTGTGTTACCTTTGCCTTTTACTTTTTCTGCATCACCACCACAGATGGGGCAAATGTATCCCTCTTCTGGCATACCGTGTTCTTCTCGCAACCTCTCTCTTACTTTCTGTAATTCATTGTTACAAGCCTTGCATTCAGGGCGTAGAAAGTTAGCACCTGAACTTGGTGAAAATGCAGAGAGGGGTAGATACGTATTGCACTTACAACATACCTTCCCCTCACCTGCACCTAGATCCTCATGTTCTATGGGAAATAAATTTAATTGCATAGCTATTAATTTTCCTCATCTTGTAAGCCTGTTCTTGCCTCAACATAAGAACCACACTTTGGGCAACTAAGATTAGCTATTATGCCATCGCCTTCTAATCCATAATCCTCGAAGTCGAAATCTCCTCCCCATATTAATTGTTGATCAGGGCCACAAAACCAACAGTTCATATCATGCGACCTTATTTAATCTGTTTAAATTAATAAAGTATTGCCTGTTATAACCTCGTTCCCACTCTTTGTGTTCAAGAGATTTTAACCTGTATGGGTTATAACTATTTACTCTAAAGCCCTCTCTTCCTTCAAAGAATGCCTTTTCATTAAGGTGCTTACGTCTTTTCTTATGCGTAGACCTATATCTGTTAAACACTACATACTCCTCCTGCACCACTGATCTCACATATATCGTGAGTTTCTACGTGTTCGTCAAACTCTTCTCCAAGTTTATCTACTGCTTCAGAATAAGGAACAGAAGTAAGAGGTTGACCACCCCTAGATCCATCAGGGTATACTGTAAAGCCTCTTAGTCTATGAGCATACTTAGCCAGTGTATCTGCAAAGTCATCTACTACATCTGGGTTATTTAATTTAGTACCCCATGCAGGTAGATTGATTGTTGAGCTAATGGACATATCAACGTAGTCCTGTACGTCTGCCTGAAAGCGCATACGCCGTTTGTAATCTTCTGCCAAATCTAGTGCAGATTCTATATTCTCAGGATCTACGCTATAGGTATCTATTAGCTCTTGTGCAGATGCGTCTACCACATACTGGTACTTCCATCTGTGTCCTCCCGTAAGATACCTTCTCTTATACGCGACAGCAAAAATAGGTTCTATCCCACTGGAGCTACCAGCAAGTATACTAATAGAGCCAGTAGGAGCAATAGCACGGTTCGCCACGGGCCTAGATATTGATAGTGAGTCCGCAAATCGTCTAGATACATCATCACTGACTCCTTTGTATATTGCCAACCAACGGTGAAGCTCTCCAGTAACCTCATACTTTTCTCCTTTTTTAATTAACCATTCATGTAATCCCATTATACCTAAACCTAATCGCCTATTCTTTTCTCTAACATCATAGACTTTTTGGTAAGGCAACTCTGCTCTTAGTGTTCCGCATATTAAAAACTTTGTAGCTAAATCAACAATCTCTGCTAGTTCAGATATGTCCTCAATTCTACCAAAATTGATAGAGCCAAGATTGCATACATCACTGTCATCAGCACTACACACCTCAGTACAGGCATTACGTAGCGTTTCATTTTCATTCTCCATAAAATTAAAGCTAAACCCAGGCTCTCCTGTACGCATAGCTTGGGCTACGTTTTCTTTAAATGTATCTCCGTACCCTTCGCCATTCCAATAGTTTAGCAACCACTCTGTATCATAGTTAATAGATATGTTTGTCATATCCAATGGTGCAGGAAAATTAAAGTCCTGCTCTTTTATTTGCTTTAGTGTAAATCCAGTGTTACCAACTGGCATAGTATCCCAATTCTTTGCGTTAAGAAATGTTGATACATCTTTGTGTTTCCAATTAAGAGATGCGTATATGGCAGACCTACGACTACCTCCTTGCATCACCTTTTGGCCTATACTGTTAATCATTTGCATTTTGGGGATAGGGCCAGAAGATAGGCCCCCAGACCCACCTAGTACTTTACCTGCCTCTCTATATACAGAATAGTCTACGCCTATACCACCACCTGTCATCAAACAAGACTCAGCCTTCCAACTCAGGTTAGCCCAATCCTCTCGCGTATCTTCCTCTGCTTTTAGTAGAAAACAATTATTATAAAATCTTTTCTTTCGTCCTGCATAGTAAAGATACCTACCCCCAGGAATAAACTTCAACTCATCTATATATTTAGTAAGAGCATCTTGTTCGTCCATAGTCATTAGGTTTTGCTCACCTGCACGTAATGAACCGCATACATCTTTTACTAAAGTAGAAGCTAGGTCAGACCACGTTTCACACCCATCGTGAGCATACTTATATTTAAATATATCTTCTGAGAATTTATTTCTAAATTGAGGATTGTTGTTAGATTTAAATGATGACACTTTATATATTCCTTTCGTTTTCTTCTTCCTCTACAAATTCTATTAGCTTATTTAAATACCATTGTGCCTTCTTTAAATCCTCAGTAGGTTTACCTTTGTAATCGAACCGCCAAAGATACTTCAGTATGTTGCCTTGCAGATAATATTTAAAATTAGGTAATAGTGCAGCTTCTATTGCATCTATGCATTCTATCCCACTCTGATTATAATGCGGTGGGTTGTTTACCATATCCTTCATAATATGTCCTTTTAGTGTTTTGTTACGGGTGGGAAAGGAAAAGGTATGACGATGCCTTCAGCCTCTTCTTGTTCTTTCATTCTTTCCATGTCTTTAAACTTATCATAGTATATATCAAGCAAAACATCTAGTGCAGGTGGCTCAAGAACTGCAACAGCGCACATTGCTTTCATTATATCTGTAATGGTATCTATAGCAGAGTCTGATAGCTCTGACATATCTTCGTGAAGTATGGGTAGTATGTCAAATTCAATTTGTTTTTCTTCGGGTATCTCTGACTTTACTTTTATTAGTACGCACAGTTCGTTTGGTTGTAGGTTCATTCGGTTTTTTATTCTCATTTTTGCCTCTCTCTTTTTCGTTTATCCATTCTTCAGGTATAAGCTGATCGGCAAATATAAAACCGTATTTGTTACACCAATCGGCATACGTAGTTTTACTTCCTTTTCTTAGTTTATTTTTAGAGTTAGAAAATACAAACCTTAAATCTAAATCAGGATATTGTTCTTTTACTAGTAAGTGTTTTTGTCTATCCTGTACAGTAAATATGCCTTTTGTTTCTACTACTATTCCGTTAGGTAACCAAAAGTCTGGCGTATAATTTCTATGCTTTTCTGGTTGAACAAAGGGTATCTTTTTAATCTCATAGCAGTCTAGTATATTTAAGAAGGCTAGTTGTTCAGATACCCTTTCTTCTAAACCAGATCTAAAACCATGCGCTAATCTATAATCTAATGCGACCATAGTTTATTGAACCAAATTTACTTTGCATATTCATGCTGCTTCCTCTCCCATAGAGTTTAGTTCTGTGTATGCTACCATAGGTTTGCTCTTAGCCTTAGAGAATACTGACTCCCTCTCTTGCATATTAGGCCAACAACTAAATCTATATTTACACCAAGAACATTCCATACCAAGTTTTCTGTTTCCAGTAATCACTCTGTTAAATGTTTCTGGCTCGTCTTCAAAGCACCTTTCAAAGGGTGCATCTGAAACCAATGCATCTATCTTCTTCTCTGCTTCTTTTAAAATGCTAGATACTTCTTCTTTAGTATCTGTGCTTTCTATTCTGTTAAGTTCACCAGTAGTTATGTTCATTGCCCATATACCACCAGCAGGTTTGCCAGTAGCTGAAGCATATACGTGTAACTGTGTTACGTATCCAAAAGAATCTTTCTCTTTCAATGCATTCCAACTGACAAATTTATTTCTAAAAGCAAAGTCTGAAGTAGATTTTATGTCATCAATTCTACCATCATCAAAAGATAAATCTGCCTCTCCTGTTATTGTATGCTCACCTATTTTAGTAGTGAGATTTTGAGAAGACTTATATCCTTCTAGGTTAGTTTCTTTTATAACTCCCTTTAGTACCGCTTCTACTATATCTCCTAATATCATTCGTAGTAAGAAATTATATGAAAACGCTACTCCTTTTTCCCCTTTCTTTTCCATCTGTAATTGGCACAAGGGCCTACCAAGATTAGATGGTCTTACTTTAAATTCTCTTCTATTTGTTGAAGAAGCAAACTGCTTACGTAATGCGTCAGCTACATCATTACATACGGTGGAGATAGTGTCCTCTGTCATGGACACCTCCCCATCCATATTCTTTTGAAGCCAACTAATAACCCTCGCTAACTTCAAATCCATTAAGCAGCATCCTCACTAAGATTTATAAAGTCATCATCCCCATCAGACCCTGTCGACCCACTTGCCGTTGTGTGCTTGTCCATAACCCATTTATTAATCTGAGCTATATGATCGTGAAACTTACCGAAGAGTTCTACAGTATCATCGTTCATGGGGTAGGAAGTATCATCCGTAACAGATATATCTATATCATAGTACGTGACACCACCAGATACTTTCTTACTCTTCATCTGTACTGATCTAGAATTAGGAAGAACACGTTTCTTTGAAACCATATCTAAGAAAAATTTAGATAGAGTTTTACCAGAGGTCTTACCTGATAGTTCTATTTCTACAGGCAATGTAATCTCAGTCTTCTTGCCCTCTTCATTGACACCCTTCATGGTTGCTTCGCCATAAAAGATAATCATTAACCTACAAGATCGCAAAAACTCTTGCCTATCTTTGCTAAGAGACTTCCAATCTTTGATGTACTCAAGGGGTCTACCACACTGGAAGTCACCATCATCAGATGGAGCTTCATCGCGTGGCCCTTTAACTAGTACAGAGTGTATGTATGATCCCTGTACCTTGTCACCATCTTTAGTAGTGCGCTCCGCATACGCATCATACCTTTTGTATCTGTAACGATGTTCATAATAACGAAAGGTTACTTCTTTCGCGTATACTTTACCTTCATCGCTAGTAACTGAGAAGTATCCAGATGGACATATAATATCCCCATTGCTATCCTCTAAGTTTTCCCTCTCTATTCTTAATCTAGCTAGAGAACTAGAGGAGGTAGACTCACCACCTGTTTCACCAAAACTCTTGGCTAACTCTGCCAATACAGCAGACTCCTCCATCTTTACTATTTCTTGTGTTCCAGTCATTCTTTTTCCTTTCTTTGTGTAAAGACAAGACCTTCAGTTATACACAAAACAACCCTCTTTGTCAAGACATATTAAGCCAGTTGCTTCCTGTTTTTGTATCAATAGGTAAGGGTACATCCATGTTTATATTGTAGTATAAATGGATACGATCCTTCGTTGAACTGGGAGATAATGTAGCCTCTATAAGTTGCTCAACCCTATCGACTTCTTCATTTGGGCAATCAAGTAGCACACTGTCATGCACCGTATTTACTATTGTAGTTCTTAATTTATTTTTTTGTAGCTCCTCTCTTAATGCGACCAGACATAATGGAACAATGTCTGCCGTAGCTAGTGCCTGTACAGGATAGTTCTTTATCTTTGTAGCTCCTGTTGCACCCCCTGTCTTAGTTCTTTTAGCATGGGGAAATGCAAACTGCCTACCTGTTGGCAACGTAATACATTTATTCTTAATAGCCTCTGTCTGTAAACTCTGATGCCATTTTTTTATACCAGAGTATTTGTCAATGAAGTGTAAGTTGTATGCTTTCTCAGCAGGTGTACCACTCATGGCCCCATACAGTGGAGCAAACGTCCTACCCTTGGCCTCTTGTCTAGACGTAGGCTGACCATTGTTGGTTAAATAGTCTGCTGTATATGTGTGAACATCAAAGCCTGTTTCTATTTCTTGTCTTGCTGTCTCATCAGCAGATAGGAATGCAGCTACCCTAAACTCCAGTTGTGCAAAGTCAAACTCAAGTAGTGTACCACCTTCACCATACCTAGAAACGAATGCCTCTTTGACAGGGAACGTATTACCCCGTGGCATATTCTGCATATTAGGTGATGAAGAAGATAGTCTACCCGTAGCGGTGCGACACTGATTAAAGTCAGCGTATAACATATTACCTATCAGTCTTTTTTTAATGCCCTCTACAAAGGCAGATAGGTATGTCTCAACAGCACCAAGACGCTCAACCTTTTCCAAGAACTCAATAGCATCTGAATGTTTGTCAGCGTTTAGGGATCTAAGTTGCTTGGCTAGAACCCGTAGCCTACTTTTCTCTGTGCTAAATCCGTTGGCAGTTACCCATGTGCTATCGGGTGGGAATATTTTTAGGCCACCAACATCACCTGTTTCCATGTACCTCATACCTGCACCACCGCACTCATGGCAGGTGTGCGCTCTTGAAAAGGGAGTACCATCTTTTTTTATCTTATGTACTTTACCTGTTCCGTTACACGTTTTGCACACAGAGGCTACTGTTTTCATTACCTTTTTACAGCCACTGCGAACAAGTCTCCTAAATTTATCTGTCTTTATCCTGGGTCTAAACGGGCTGTCCAACTGATACGTTATGGCGTGACTCTTTTTATCCCTTGGAGTATAAGAGAATATCATAGAAGATACCTGCTCTGGACTACTAAGATTGATAGGCGTATCACCCATGTAACTGTGTACTAATTCTTGTAGCCTTCTTATTAGATCCTTTTTTTCCATGCGATAGTTAAACTCAACGTGATCGAGCTTTGCCTCATCTATAGCCAACCCACCATACTCTATCTCAGATAGGCACATACACATTCTATTACTTAGATTAACTGTGGGCATAAGCGTAGTGTTATCTAGATCTTTCATCTGGGCTAGATACAGATCCCTCGTAGCGCGAATGTCTGCTCTGCCATACTCCTCTACAATCTCCCAAGGCATGGCCTCGTATCCTATACCCTTATCCCAATACTCTTTGGTTATGTCAGATTTTTTATTGGCTAAGTCTCGCCTCTCACAACAAGCACTAAGAGACATACTCATCCTCTCTCCTCTAGCCAGTATGTATTCACCTATCATAGTATCGTATATGTCACGGTCATACTGGATACCCACTGACCAGAGCCATTGCAAGTCATACTTTATATTGTGACCTATCAACAGATCAGCCATCTGTATCTTATACTTAACTTGATTTATTTTATCTGTTCCATGTGAAACATCACGATGGTAAACAGCCACATAATCTTCTTCACCTGTATCCACATTTAGTATGCCGATAGAAACTAATTCATTATTCTTATTATGGGGCTTGTTATCTATTATGTTTTCTTTTCTTGTCACACTATTTTCTATATCTACTACTAATCTTTTAATCATCATACCTCGCAACTCTTCCATCTAACATTACATTTATTTGTCCATGCCAACCACTAATTTTATTCTTGGCTATATTAAATACTCTGCGTGGATCACCCTCATCTGATCCTTCTATCATGGCATACTTGCCAATCAGTATCATAAGATCAGCTTCAGCTGCCTTACCTGTCCTACTGTTTTCCATCATACTCAGGTTAAGATTTACCCTGCCCTCTGCATCTGCTGACAACTGGGAGTACCCAAAGATAGCACACTCATACCTTGTAGCTAGATCCCTAGTGCGTCTGTATATCTCACGTAGCTTTTCATGTTGGGCAGTTATATGTTTGCTATCAGGTAGTGTTACCTTGTCTAACATATCTATAACAAGTATGTCTGGCCTATGTTCTTTTAGGTGGGCCTCGATACCATCTATACCGTACGACTCCTCTATCCTATCTATAAATAAATTATCCTTTTTCCATTCGCCATTGATAAGACTACCACCACCCCCTAGTAGTTCTTCTTCTGATCTATTTGTAGCAGAACTTAAATACCTCAGTGCTACCCTGTTGGCAGGTTCCTCATTACAAAGTACGTGTACCTTTGCCCCTTGCTCTATCCAACCATACGGCCCCATTGCAAATGACGCATGGCTAGAAGTCTTTCCCGTTTCTGGTCTAGAGCCTATCACTATGAAGTGTCCTGCTGATACACCCGACACCCTCTCCGCAAGGGAAGACACATTGAACGCCCATTTAGTTTGCACGTTCATGGAGTCAATTAATTTTTGTGGATCTAAGTCTATACCTGAGAAGGGGGATGCATCCGTAACAAAGCCAGAGGCATAGTCATCTATTAGTTTAGATAAACTATCTAGGCTATTCTCATCACCCTCTGTCAGGGCATAGCCTATCTCAGATACTCGCCTACCAATTTCTATACGCCACAGATTATGCATAACGTCCTTGGCTACATCGACAGATATATCCTCCGACTGTTTCATCTTGGCAAAGAGAAGTTTATAGCTATCCTCTTGCGCTTTTGTTAGCGAGTTGTTGTTACTGAAGAATAGATTTTCTAACTCAGATAAGTTAATTGAAGTATCATACGCATCTTGCGCGGATATGATTGTCTCTACAATTCGTTTAGGTTCTTTCTCAAAAGCAGTAACGGGTACGTTTCGTCCTATCTGCTCATATATTTCTTTGTTGCACAGTGCCTTGACTAGTTCCAACATTTTGTATTTCCTCTATAGCCATATCTTTAATGTCTAGTTCTAATGCAACCACCTTACACTTGTCAACGCCTACGAATATTCTCCTAGACATTTGTATAGCTTTGTCCGTTGCATCCTTATCAAGCGCGATAGTTACATTCTGGTATGTATCCCATATCTTATTTAGATTGTTAGTGGATAACGATGTACCTAAAAGGGGCATGGCATCTGTATCTTTTAAATATGTTACTGCCTTCCATGCCGATATGATATCCTCTACTATAATTAGATTAGGTTTTGGTGGGGCATCAAACGGTACAACAATCGCACTGTCAATGTCACTATATCTTTTCCATTTGGGCTTTCGCCAAACGTCCAATGCCCTACCAATAGCGTCCACATTTTCGCCATATTTCTGTATCATAAACGCCACCCGTCTTTCTAGCGGATCGTATAGGACGGGGATACTTATATTGTTTATACAATAAGTGTCTAGAAAATCGCTACAAATATTAGCATAAGCCAGATTACTGAGAGTAGTGGTTCTGTCATTTTGTATTCCTTTCGTTTTGTTTCGTTGATGATTAAATCTAATATCTTCTAGTGACATACTTGAATTATGTTTTACTCCACGATAGTTACACGAAGCAGAGTAGCAGTTCCATTTAATTGTATTGCCCTCCCTACTTAAAGTAAAGGTGTTATGGCGGTGGCACTTGGGGCAACTACCCCTTTTGCTTTCACCAGATCGTATGTCATCGAAGTCAATATTCATTTGTAAAATATATGATCCTCTATCTGAAGAAGGTACTGCCTATTCCATTGGGGATCTACATTAATAGAGTGGTAAAATACTGCCCCGTCAAGTAAAGGAATGGACAGACCATACGTATAGTGAACCTCCTCTGCTATACTTATAGCTTTATTCCAGGATCTTTTATCTTTTGGTACATCTGATAAGCCATCGCAGTAGAATGAGAATTGGCAACGATGCTTCACTGGATAGTTTTCTTTCCAGCTATATGTAGGCCCCTCCTTCACAACACCGCAGATAGTGTTAGGCCAACGGCTATCATGGGTACGGTTCAAGACCACTTGTGCAACAGCCATCTGACCTACGGTAGGTTGATCCCTAGCCTCAAAGTATATTGCTTGTGCCAGACAGGTTATGGATGCACCGAATGCTAGGACTGTAGCTTCAAGCATTTTTAACTTTCCTACCTCTAGCTAAATCGAGTTTGGCTGAATCATCTAACACGGGGGGTTTAGTATCTATCTCTTCATACTTCTGGATATAGTCTCCGTTAATAGGTGACGGTTCAAGACCAAACATATCAGCTAACTCGACCATGCCGTCTTCCAATCGCCTTACGTCTGACAAACGTACATCGTGCGTATCGCGGATATAGTTTACCATCTCAGCAGATCTATTTAAGAATTTAATTATGCGATAAATCTGCTCTTCCTTAATTGTTTTATGTGTGCGCTTCATATCTTACTCCTTACACTTTTTCATCTCGTATATTAAATCCATTACACTATGCATAGATTTAGATGCGGTACGCAAACCATCTATTACATCTTTTAACCTGACATATTTACGATCATTCGTTAGTGGGTTCCATCTGTCTATATTTTCTAAAATACCTTCCAGTTTTTCAAGTAGAACATCCGTTTCGTAAAGATGAATGTTTTCCTCATACTCATCACCATAAAACTGATCCAATACTTCTATGGCCTCTTTGCACATATCTTACTCCTCCTTTTTGTATAGTTAATTATCTGTTATCGCCTGATCCACCTATCTTACCGCGATCCATGCGAGAGTTTAACTTATCTAAATTAATTTCTACAGCCTCAGTTAAATCTATATCCAGATCGTCAGCAACACGGGCTAGATACCAGAGAACATCACCTATTTCTTTTTTAAGATCAGTCTTTCGTACCATACTTATTTTCCCGTTATCATCACGGTAGATCTTTTTAATCTGGTTCATCAGTTCGCCCACCTCACCAGATAAACCTAGTGATGGGTAAATGATATCGTCACTGTAGATCTTGGTCTTACGGGTTTCGATTTGATATTTGTTAAAGTCTAACATTGTTACTCCTGATAAAGTTTTGGATAATTATCTTCAATAGTATATCGAAGCGCATTACGCAATGTCTTTTTATCTTTCTTTGATCCGATAAAATATACGTAGCGGTGCTTCGCTGATCTATTAATTCTGTTTTGTCTATCGCCTAGATGATGACGCGAGTGCCTACCATCCTTACCTGCTATATCTGTACGGGCTTTTGTTGTGCCAGTAAATAGGAAGTTACAGGCTTGATAAATAATACCAGCATGGTCTTGAGCAGTGTCAGCATAGGACACTACGACCTTGGGCTTCGGTAATAATTTGAGGGAGCGAGACACCAAGAACGATGCCTGATTAGGTAGGTTATCTTTCAAGACCAACCTGTTTAATTCAATTACGTTATGCTTATGCTCTTCGCCACATATGCCCTTACATAAAAAGGGAGAGGCAGGTGTACCATAAGATACCATGCCGACAAGTTCATCGTAGTGATACAAGCCATAGGCGAAGCTGATGCTAGGCATCCTTTTCGCATAATGGATATTAAGTATCCAGTCTTTAGTCGCAGAGTATGGGATCTGAACTACCTCATATTCGCTCTGCATTTGGTTTGACCAACCAACAAACATAACACACCTCCTATATAAACTCTATTTGCTTTGTCGTTTTACTGAAGTTTTATTGGGTTGTTGTTATGCCACGAAGCGGTGGTCTTTTATAACCCCTATTATATACCCTTTAGGATAAGTACGAAGTATACTATCGTATGCTTTACGGGGGGTTGTCTCATAAGATGGTAGCACTTCTACAGTACCGCCATATTGTTTTTTATAAACTACTTTAAAAGGACGATTAGGAAAACCTTTTAGTTTGATATGCATGGATTTGTATCCTTACTTGTTTGTTTGTGTTTTAATTAAAGATTGTTATATCACAATGTTGGTTGAAAGTCAAATAGTTTTTAGCTACTACTGTCTGACCTTTACCTCTGAGATATTCCAATCTACTGCCTTATAACTAGATTTATATTTGGCCTGTTTGCCAAGGCTATATACCTTCTTTACATCTAGCCCATGCATATCTGCTATCAGTTGTGCAGTTTGCATAGACCAGTTAGGGTTAGCCTTGGCAGAGTGCCAAATAAATTCCATGATAGAATTATACTCTAGTTGTTTTTGAATTTGTTGTTTAGTCAGGCTCATCTGATTTTACTAAACCATCATCAACTAGGGCAGACTTGAGATCATCCATCTGATCCTTACCCCATGCTGATATTTTGACTACAGACCAGTCGGGCCTGTTATGATATTGCTCTTCATTTAATCTTTTGAAGATGCCAATAACATCCCCAGCTTGAGCATACTTTTTAAGACCAGATATACTAATTCGTTTATCGCCTCGTGTCTTGGCCTTGTAACATCGTATAACGCTGATGACATTATCATAAACATACGGGGGAAAGTACTCGCTCCTAAATGCTATGCCATCCCCATTAGTTAGGGTATCATATGTACGCTCAAACAATTTAATAACGCTTTTGTTTGCGTCTATGATGTGCTTGTCCAACATGGTTTGAGTAACCTTGATCTCAGCGTAATCTGTATTAAACATAGAAGTCATATTTGTTTTTCCTTTTTGTGTTGTTGTTAGTTTGTTTATCTTTAGTTCTATCGTACGCGCCTTTACCCTTCTTGGGTTTTACTATCTGTTGACGGGGGCGATTATATGCAACCGCCCTCGCCACAGGATTGATAGGTTTTATTCTATCTGTCATCCGTTGTCAAGTTGCTTATTTGAAAAAAATGAGTGGGCGTTTATCTACGTCTTGCCCCATAGACCACACACTATCATTATAAAAATAACAGTAGGTGCTATCGTTTATCAAGACACGATACTTTCCTGTCTCTTCATTGCCTTCAAGAGTTGCTTGAACAGAAATTTGAGGTTCAAAATGTTGCCTTGAGCCAAGTGACATATCACCGTTATCGTTAGTAACCGTTGTGTACGAAACACATACAGTTTTACCAATGAGACTTCCAAGTTGCCTGTCGATGTTTTTTTGTCCGTGGTTTTTCACATTTAAAATGTAAGGTGGAAGTTTAATTTCAGTCAATACTTTATCCATTTGTTTGTATCTCCTAGATAATAATTAAAGATACCCTATTATAACTAACCCAGAATAAACTGTCAAGTTTTTTTTTTTAG
>VTLG01011584.1_pt1 | contig 17514 bp, 22 predicted proteins | sample 4694571 | NCBI WGS metagenome assembly VTLG01 (sample SAMN12604809, study PRJNA352737) | marine metagenome | biome: ENVO:00000447; feature: ENVO:00000209|ENVO:00000569|ENVO:01000036; material: ENVO:00002151; isolation source: viral sequences binned using virsorter ... | reverse complement strand
TGTCAGTTCCATGAAATTTAAAATCACCATCAGTATCTATATCAAATCTTGTAGCACCTGCAGTATTGTCATAAATAGCAAATTTATCAGCATTATTAATACCAACATTATATTGTCTTGCATCATTAAAGTATTGTACTTGTGCATTACCATTTGTTTTATCTGTTTCAAGTCTTAAATACAAATCATTAGATGCATCTTTTATATGAGTTTTAACACTTGGAGAACTTGTGCCAATTCCTAAATTTCCTCCATTTAAATAACTACTACCATTTACATCTATATGAACTTGTGTTGTATAAGTAGCATCTGATGTAGGATTAGTTGCTTTATATAATTGCATATAACCATTACTACTACTATTAAAAAATCTTGCAGTTGGAACAGAACCACCTTGTCCATTTCTTGCAAAAGTAATATCTTGACCCCATCTAACTGATGCTATTTGTAAATGGTCGCCAACATTTCTTACTCCACCAGCATTATCATAAGTACTTATAGTGTACAGTTGCGTATTTTCAGAACCACTATAACCAGTTTGTTGCCCAAGTTCTAATACATCACTACCTTGTGAATTACCTCTAAACTTACCTACTCCATTTACATCAAGCTCTTCTGTTGGAGATGAAACTCCAATACCAACGTTAGTAGAAGCATTTGGTATTGTTATAGCAGTTCCACTTTCAGTTGCAAGAGTAACTGCATTTGTTCCTACAATATTTAAATCAGTTCCTGAATCATTAATTTCTCCATAAGGAAGTTCTAAATGTCCATTTACTTTAGCAGTATAACTATTAGCACCAGTTCTTGTTTGATGTATTGGAGGAAGTAATGTATGTTTTTGTATCCAACCAAAACCATCAGTTGTAGAATTACTTATACTCCAAGTAGGTGTTTGTACTGCACTTGTTCCATTATACCAATCTACTTGAAAATGCCAAAAATATTTTGCTGAACCATCATAATCATCTATAGCAATAGCTACATTACCGCTAGAGTTAATACCTAAAAACTTTGGTCTACCATCGTTACCATTGTCTGTTAAACTATAATTAATTATATTACCTGAATTTCCATCTGGACCATTATGTCCTGAGTATGGATAAAAACATACTTTAAAATCTATAACTGCGTGCTGTCCATATCCATGTCCATGAACGTGAATTACAGACATTCTATTTGAAGTTCTTGCTATATCAGTATCAATAATAAATGCACCTGACCTACTAGTATTATCTCTATGTGATAACACGTTAAGATGATACCTAGCATCTGAATTTAAAGAATGTGTTTTAGGGTCTACAGATAAACCTTTTTCTATATGTAATGATTGACTAAATGTTGCTATACCTGATGCTATTAACAATCTATCAGTATCGCCTTGACTTCTTCTTAAATTTAAATCAACACCAGAATAAGATTGAAATTTACCATCTAATGATGTTGGATTTACATTGAATAAATGTCCTTGTCTATCTGTGTAAATATGACTCCAAGATGTATTTTGTGGTCCAAGTCTAATATATCCAACTCCAGTTTTTATATCTAATTGATTATCTCCACTATTATCAAGCCTTACATCATAATCATTGGTAGTAGTATCTGTATTGTGAAAATCTATATATCTACCAATTTCCATTACTCCGTTAGAACCTACAGCTGGTGTTCCATCAAACCAATCTCCAGATTCTGGTTTATGTATTCTAGCAATAGGGATTGTACCAGAACTTAAATCAGATGCATTTGTTGTACCACTATTTGCATCTACATATGCTTTAACACTTTGTTGAGTAGGTACATGACTAGCACTATTAGAAGACATATTATCTTCGTCTTTAGTTGGAAGTCTATCTATATCTAATGAACCTGTTAGATTACCAGCATTTAAATAATGACTACCCTGTTGTCCATCTAACAAGTCTGCATCAAGTCCACTACTTCCACCGTCATTACCAGCGTGCCAAATAGTATTACCTTTGTATAAAAAGTTACTATTTTGAACTCTTAAATATTCAGTCCAACTAATTGTACTACCGCCAGTTGCATTACTTACACTTGAATACACTCTTAATCCGTCGTGCATATCTACACGAGTTGCAATATCAGTAAAAGAAGCAGTATGTTCACCAGATGTTGTAGTAAAATCTATATTGTATCCAAATTGTCCATAATTACCACCAGAATATCCAATAGCCATACTTCTTGGATTACCATGATAACCTCTACCATTGTCCCATCTGACTGTTTTGTCTGTGCTATCCCAATTTACTCTGGCAGTAGCAAGTTCTCCACTTGTTACTGAACTTGCAGCTATATTATCTGCTGTTGCTAAACTACCTAATCCTAAATTACTTCTTGCACCACTAGCACTAGATGAACCAGTACCACCATTAGCTACTGCTAAATCAGTACCAGACCAGTTTGAGTTGTTAATAGAAGATAACCCACCAATTTCAACCATACTGCTGCTAGCTCCATCATGAATATACAATTTATCATTTGTATAGTCATATGCTAGTTCATAAGCAGATGTATTGCTTGTAGTAGGTGTACCACTACCACGTTTAATTTGTATTACGTTAGCCATTTATATCCTAATATGTGCCGCAATTTATTGAATAATTAGTGATAGTATTTAATGTGCTACTACTAATACCTTCAAGATTAGCTTGCAAAGAACCTGTAGATGCAACAGTAGCACCAGCTGTAATAGCTCCAGGTGTAGCTGAAGGTTCAGTTGCTAACGTTTTAAAAAATATCCATTTATCAGCACTAGCATCTCTGAATAATCCAGTGTATACAAAATCATCTACGCCAGCATCAGGGGCTCTATCATAACCAGTATAAATACCAACATCCCTAGTATCTTCTATAGAGTTATTTCCATCTGCTGCTTTATTTAATTCAATAAATGTATCTTCTACAGATAAAGTTGCTACATTTAATGTAGTAGTATCTCCCTCAATAACAAGATTACCATTAACTGTTAAATCTGCTGCAATAGTAATACTATCAGTTAATTTATCTCCATTAATTTGATTGTCTGCAATGTGTATTGTGTCAATAGAACCGTGTGCGTAGTGTTCACTATTAATAACGTCATCTCCAATTAAATCAGCAGTAATAGCATCAGCTGCTATTTTTGCTGTTGTAACTGCACCTGGTCTAATTTTATCCGTACTTACTGCACCAGTACTACCACTAGTTGAGTTCTGTAAATTACCAGCGACTATTTGTCCTACTCCAAAATGTTCAGTATCTAAAGCTCCTGCTGCAATATGTTCACTATTAACAGCGTCATTAGCTATTTTTGTTCCGTCAATAGCATCGCCTGCTATTTTATTACTATCTATACCAGCATCTTTAACTCTTAATGTATCTGAACTAATTTCTATAGTAGAATCATCTACTCCTACAGATAATGTCGCCCCAGATACTCCTAATCCAGCACCACCTAATTTTGTTGCTAAATTACCTAAAGTTGCTTTTCTATTTGTTCCACCAGCACCGTCATCTATAATTATTAAATCTGCTGCTGCTACAGCTCCTCCTGATACAGCAGTTGCACCATCTATATCTAAAGCTGAAACTGCTACTTTATTTGCTGTGCTAATTGTACTTAATTTACTATCAGCAATGCTACCTGCTAATTGAGTACTTGTAATTCCACTTAGTACCGTAGTAATATCTGTTGTATTTCCTGAATTATTACCAAAAAATAATTTTCCTGCACCACTATTTTGTGCAAAATTAAATGCTAATTCTCCAGAGGCCAATGGTGCTACAGAACCTGCACCAGGCGTTTTCGATGCATCATTTGACCTTTTTATTTGTATAGTATTTGCCATTAGTATTGTCCCCCATTAATGTCTTCGTTTTGCAAAAGAACATCTGCGTCTTTTACACTTATTGTTGTTTGTCCACCAGATTCAGAAGTTTGTATACCAGCTCCTGCTACTATATCTGAACTAAAGTTATCTGCTTCTGTAATGACTACATCTGTAGTACCATTATCAATCTTTAATTTATTGTTATCATAAAACACTAATTTTTTGTAAGCGTCTTTAATTTTATTTGGACTTGTTAAACTTCCACCCATAATTATCTCCTATGTATTTTTAATTATATCTTCATAACCACTTACTGGTATAGCAGAATTAACAATGTCAGTATATATATTACTGCTTGCCAATCCAATATCTGTATAAGATACACTAGCTTTACCTCTATCTGTAGTACTAACATCCACAGCAATCTGTATATCTGTAGTAGATATATCAGACACGATGGACAAATCAATAAAATTTTCATTTACGTCGTCATTAAAATGTTGAATTAATTCATTAAAACTTAAATTGTGGTCATCAAATGAAGTTAATCCAAACTCCCCTCTTCTCCATGTATTAGCCATTAATAACTAGACTGCCTTACGTGTCTCATGCCACTTATTCTATTTCTGTTTTTAAAAGATTTACCCTCTTTAATACCTTTTTCAAATTTTTTCTCAAAGTATGGTGCCATCTGTATCATCTCTGGTTTTTGTTCATAACCAAGTTGAATAGCTTTATCTATCAAATATTGATGAAATTGTTCTGGTAGTTCACTTTGTTCATCCATTAAAGCTGTTGTATTTGTAGTATCAGTTACTGTACCATCTAAAGCTATTTGTCTACCAAAATGGTCAGCTTTTTTATGATAAAATAAAGTTACTGTTAAAGCAGATGTTAAACTTGCAAATCTATTTTTTTCACTTTCTAGTGGGTCATATATTGCTAGTCCTATTGAATCTCTTTCAACCCAAAAAACATTTTCTTTTACAGAACGATTATATACTCTTGAATAATTATTTGCCATTATGTTATATCCCTATACTTTGGTCTACCTTGTAAACGTTTAATACTAACATCATTACCATCTTCATCTCTAAGGTCTACTGATTTAATTTCTAATATACCATCTTTTAATCCATAATATCTTTGTCCAGATACTGTAGTAAACTGCGTAGCTTCATCTAATACTAATGTTCTTTGACAAAACTCATCAGATGCTTGATTTAACATTTCAATAATTTCTACATTACCAAGTTCTGGATGATGTTTTTTTACCATATCTATCATTTTTTGTAATTTCATAATTAAGCTCCACTCACATAAGGTTCTAAAAACGCAACTAACGATTGACTTACTTTTACATATTGTGATTCATACCATTGATATTGTGATTGGTCGCCAGATAATTCTATTTGATATGTTTGTAAATATGCATTTATTTTTGATAAATATGCAGATGCTAATTCTACATCTTCATCTTGTATATAGTCACCTACAATATTAAACCATTTATTTACATTTATTCTATCTGCTTCTGAATCTACACTGCCACTAACATCTATATTTGTTAAATTTGTAGCTCCTGTAGGTTTATCTATAGCATTCATCTTAGTAAGTAATACATTAGCTGCAGCATACAATGTAACACCAGAGTATAGTTCTGGTAATAATCCAGTTAAAGTTGAATAATTATCAGTTAAAGCAAATGTTGTATCTGGTGTTATACTTCCTACTTTACCAGGTTCTGCATTACTAGGTTCTGGTACAATATTTAATACATTATTTTTAATAAAATATACAGGACTTGTAATTGTGCCTCTATGTAAACTATCTGCATCGTAATATGCTCCTGACATAGAAGGTTCTCCTTCAATACATGGTCTATCTACAGTGCCATCATTTCTTAAAACATAATCTAATGACATAACATTTGTTAATGCTAATGTTACTCCATTGCTATTATTTAACGTTGTTTCTGCTGACAACCTTTCTCCCATTTCTGGATTAGTTAATAGAATAGAATAAATATATCTTACACCATCTTTTGCAAATTGTAATGCTTGTGCAGTAATATCTGGACTATCTATATCCCCAGTATATGCTTCTATATCTGTTTTAATACTCATTTACTTTCCTATTTTTTGTTTTTTTTACCTAAATAATAACCTGCTCCACCTGATACTAAAGCTGCTTTTACGCCCTCTTTAGCTGCTTGAGCTTTACCAAGTTTAACACCAATTTTTATACCTTGAGACATTTGACCTGAAGGATTTAATCTCATCATACCTTGTGTAAGTCCATCTTTTACAGTAGAATTACTTGTACTTTTTTGTATGTAATTACGTGTAGTTTTTCCTATGCCTTCTACAAGTCCTTTTCCAGCTTCTATTCCTTTTTTCTTTAATCTTTTACCTGCAGGTGATTTCATAATTGCTTTTCCTGCTGCTCTTACTAATAATGGATTTGCCATTGTATTCTCCTTTTATTTAAAATTTTTTGGGGGAGTATATTGCAACTCCCCCGTATTCAACTATTAGCTAAATTTCAATACAGCGTGTGTTTCTGGTAGTTGAATTTCAAGACCTGCTTCTGTAAGAATCATGTCTTTTCTTCCGTCAACATCGTTGTTCTGAATGTTAGTAATAACTTGAGTATCTCTAGACTCACCGTTACCAGCAAGTGGTCTGTAAGCTACGTTGTTTAAATCGATAGCTACAGCATGGTTAGCCCATGGACCTCTAAATAATGGTTCCATAACAAAGTTAAGAGTACCATATAAAGTATCTACTTGTGTTACGTTAACACCATTAAATAGTGATTGTCCCTTGTCTAAAGAAACACCATATGGTGCAGATGTAGGTACACCTGAAGCAGATGTTCCAACTCCTGATGCCATAGTATTTCCTAAGAAAGAAGTACCACCTAGTTTGTTAAGCCAGTTCATGATAGAACGTGAAGCAAGTACCATTTTACTACCACCTGCTGCAGATTCTGGGTCAAAAATATCTGACATAGCATCTACAAAGTCATCATACCCTGATGAAGCGTAAGTAAAGGTTTTAACCTTTCCATATACTTCAGTGTAAGGTAAGATACCCCATGTTTTTCTGTGTTGTGCTGTTGAACTTTCGTCAACTTCACCATAACCGAATAGTAAAGCATTCTCAATGTCCATCTTATGTTCCATAAGTTTCTCTTGATATACTCTCATGTATTCGTTAGCGTCACCTCTATAGCGTGTAGCTAAAGAAGTTCCTGAAAATAAAGGTACTGCAGTTTTAAAAATCTGACAGTATCCTTCTCTAGAGAAAAACTCATCTCTCCATCCATCAGGTGCTGTATCACCTTCTGCATAAGCAGAACCAATTACTTGACCAGGTTTGTTATCAGCGTGTACGATTTTGTCTCCACTAGCTAATGCTGTAACGTCTATAGCGCCGTTTTCAACACCAGTTTCAATAGCTTTAACAAACTCAGCTGATAAACCTGTGTCTGCTGAATTTTGAGTTAAGTCTGTTACTCTATAGTACACTACAAGGTTTTTATCAGAACCTGCTCCAGCTGCAGCATCTAACAATCCTTCGATTGCAATCATCTGTCCTGCTGTAATAAATTCTGCCTTGTAGGGTCCTCCTGCTTTTCTTCCATAAATATCATAGTCAACATCAATTTGGTCATCTGCTTTAACTAAGTTAAAAGTAGCTTGTGTAGGACTTCCACCTGCAGTGTGCTCAATTACACCATCTACAAAAAAGTTTCTACGTTGCCATTGATGTCTTTTTTCTAAGAATTTAAATACAGGGTCATCTGTAGGTTTCTTAGCAATTTTAGATAAATATGCGAAGAAAGGCGAAGCAGCTGGGTTTAATTCAGCTACTCTTTCACCGAAATTGAATACTCGTCTACTATCATTGATAGAAACACCTTGTGGTGTTACACCAATGCTAGGACTAAATACTCCGTTTGCGTCTTGTGCCATTTTGCCTTCTCCTTAAATTAAAATGGATTACGCTTGTTTAAGTTATTAATCATCGCATCCATCATTTTATCTTCTATGTTTTTCGTTGGCGACTGGTCACTAGCTCCTGGCTGTACTCCGATAGGTTTTGGTATACTTAGTTTTTCATTACGTTGATTCATTAGTTCTACTTTTTGTTGAGCTTCTGGGGTTATCTGTGTAACCTGTTGTGAACCTTCGTTCTGTCTCAGTTGATGTAATTGTACTAAATTATCTAACGATAATGATTCTGGTGATGACATTTGAGTAACAAAATCATTTGCTTGCTCGGGAGTGTAATTATATTTTGACTGTAAGTCTCGTATAACCTTTTGGTCCCTTGCTAATGCTTCTTGTTCTTGTTGTGCTCTTGTCATCGATTGCATCACTTGCTCATTTGAATTTGCTACATACTCTGACATAGCTTCCAAATAAGATTCTTGCTTTGCTAAGTACCTTGCTGACGTACTATCAGGGTCAGTCAAAGCTTCAGAACGGTCGAAGTCAGCAGGTTTTGATGGTTTAACAGGTTTTTCTAACGCTGTTTCCTTCTCTACTGGTGCTGCTTTTGTAGGTTGACTTACTTTTGACATAACATCTGCCATCTGTGATTTTAACATATCTACTTCTGCTGCACGTTTATCTGCTTGACTTTGCCAATATTGAAATTGACTTGGGTCGTTCTTTGGTTCCTCGGTAATCTGAGTCTCAGTTGGTTCACTTTGAACTACTTCTTGGCTTACAGGTGCAACCTGTTCTTGTGCTTGTCCAAATATTTCGTTAAAAATGTCATCTGAAGCAGTTGTTGGCTCAGTCGTTACACCTTCTACTGCTTGCTCATTTACGTTGTCCATTGTATTTTCTTCCATTTTATCTCCTTGCTAACTCTCTGGGTCTTCCATAGGTTCAAAAACATTAATGTCTTGAACATCTTCTTCCGATACATCAGAGTTTATCAGCTGTTGTTTTGCGTCATTCAACCTTGCTTTATAAAGCGTAGTTGCCATATCAGCTCTGTTAGATACTTTATCTAACTCTCCACTGAATTTTTCTACTTCTAGTCGTTTCTTAGCGTGAACTTCTTCACGTTGGGCAGTTTGTAAATCTCCCCTGACTTTCTTTAATTCTTCTGCCATTGCTTGCATTTGTTGTTGCATTTGTTGCATTTGTCCACTTCTCTTCATTACACCATCCACATCTACAAGTTCTGATTTCTTTAATACTTCTGTTTGGTCTATAAGTCCCATCTTATACATTTCCATATAAGTATTCAATAATGCCATTCTATTCGTTGGTAATGTAGAACCAGATACAACTACAATATCATACTTTCCTACACCAATATCATGAAAACGTGTAACATCTCCATTATCCATTTCTTTATAAAAATTAAATCTTTCTTCTTTTTCGTCTCCATTTGGTTGTACAAGTCTTATAACTTTTTCTTCTGTATATAACTGCTGCATTAATGGAACTGCAACTTTTGCTACTTGATTCAACATTCCTTCTATATCATCTCTTCTAGATTTAATTCTACGCTGGCCAAATTCATCTACAACCAATGTTCCCCTATAAGTAGACGGTGCACTTTTACTACTACCCTGCATTAATTCAAAAATACCAAAGCCATATTCTAAGTCATACTTAGCATCAGCTTCATTTTTATACAGTTCATTTGGTAGTGGGACTGGGCCAGCTACAATCGGTGCACCCAATTCTGCATCAAATTCAATAACACTAGTACCAGCTTTACTCCATTCTTGTTCTATTTGATTTAAATCAGCAGAACCTCTTGGTATTAATAATTTTACATTTGTACTTGTACTAGCGTGTGCAATAATTAAAGAACGAATCTTATTTATGTATTCTTGCAATGGTCTATATAATCTAACATCTGATTCAGGAAACGGATTTCTGTGATGTATATTCATTAAAGGAACTATAGGATAATCTTCTGTAGGCAATAATCTTTCATAAAGCAATTTATCTCCAACAGAAACAACCATTTTTACACAACATTTTTCTATTTTATTAGATACTATATCTCCCATACCAATTAATTCTTCAACAGTTATTGGCATCAATAATGTAGTACTTCCAGGTATAGAGTTTTCGTCTTCTTCTCCTGGAACTCTTACAGGGTCTTGTGGTATAGGTTGTCCTTGAGCATCATATTGAGGGTCTGGTAATTGATAATGAAACATTCCACCAGTTTCTTCTATAACTTCAAACATTTCTTTTACAGATTCATCTTCAAATAAAATAACTTCTTCTCCTTTAATTGTTTTTACTTTAATGTAATACTTCATCATATATTGTCTATATTCATCTTCATCAAATAAAAACTCTTGTTGGGAAAAAGGTTCATAAGAATTATAATAACAATGCATTTCTTTTGAATATCTTTCTATGTATTGTCTTCTATTGTGTACAGTTTCTGTTCCATCTGTAGTAAACAACTGACCTTCAGTAGCTGCTAAGTTTGTAACAGGATAATCATCTGATTCATCTGGATGCATAGCAGATTGTTCTATTATATCATAAAACTCTGGATATGTTTGCATTGCTTGTTCATCTGTCATATACGTTGTAACTAATATATTGGCAGCATCACGTGCATAAGCATCTTTTGCATTTGGGTCTATATATACGTCTAATGGATTTATAGATTTAATATATACTTCACCTTTTCCCAAATCAGCATCAGGGTCTTGATATACTTGAAGAACTCCCATACCACCAACATAATAATCGTCAATAGCTTGTTTTAATTCTTCATCTCCAGCTGAAACTTGCCATATATATTGAAATAAATCAGAAAAAACTTTTGCTGTTTCTCTATCTGAATCTTCACGGCCAGTAGAACGAAACTGAGGTGAATTATATGTCAAAAGAGATTTTGCAGTCTCTACAATTGGATGTATTCTGTTAACTACAATAGGTGCTTGTCCACGTGCTTCTAGTACATCACGTTCTTCATTAGTCCATTGTGCACCTGCTCTAAACTCTACAGATTCTTGAAATTTTTGTGCCCATAATTCTCTTGCACTTTTATAATCATGAAATAATTCTCTTGTATACTGTACTTCTTCATTTATTTCAACTTGATTAACATCACCAGTTTCATAATCAAAAACAAACTCTAAATCATCTTTGCCTTGCGTTCTTGTGCTTTGTGTTCTTTTTTGTATTTTTTTTGGCATTTATTTGTATATATCCTTTTGGTACTTCTACTTTATCTAAATTATCCATCTTAGAAATAAATTCTTTAAATGTTAAAAAGTACTTGCTTTTATCCATAAACGTAATAGGTCTAAATTACGGGAATTTTTTGATTCTTGTCAAGGATTATTTATAAAGTCTTCCAAGACTTAGCTTTTCTTGAAAACCAATTAGGTTCTTCTTGTGGTGCTTGAGATTCGTGTGCAGGTCTATAACAATTTTTATTAGCATAAAAAAATCCATCTAGTAAATCATCATGCTTACCTCTTGGATATAGAGTGCACTCATCTATAAATGCTTGCATATTTTTTTGTATATGTACTTTACCATTTGCAAATAATGGTTGTAAACTTTCTAATCTATATGATTTGCTAGTTCTTGGATTTTCTTTTATTTCAAGACCAGGAATAAACATACCTAACTCTTCTGCTTGTTCTTTAATGTATTGTCTAAGCATTTCCTGATATCCAACAGATTCAATACGTGTTTTAGCACTTCTGTAATTTTTGAAGTTATTAATAATCGAATCTGCCAAATCCAAGGGCGTTGCTCTTTTGCGAAAATAAGGTAACACAAACCTATTATTATCCCCATCGACAGCAATATTGAATATGACACTATAGTCAGCTCCTTTCTTTGTACTAGATGCAGGGTCGACTCCAGTAAACACGTTTACAGGTCTTCTCTCGTCTACTTCCTCACCATCTAGGTTCGTCAGAACGAGAGTTGACAACCCTTGCTCATCTCGTTCAATAAACCCTTCATAATACTTTAAATCATCCTTTCTAAATAAATTATCTTCATCTCCTACAATTTGACAAAGATATTCTCTATAAAACACAGATAAACGATTAATGCTTTCCAGTTCTTCTTTCTTTTGTTGTAATTTTTCTACTGGCCATACTTCTTTCCATAATGTATAGTCTTCTTCCAGTATTGGTCTATACTCTAATGTATTCCAACCTTTCATATCTTTTAATGTCTCCACCATACACCGTTCGTGCTGCGGAGTACCAATAACACATATTCTACCAGATAACGGGTCCAAGGATGGAACACCAGATTGCAAGAGCCAACGTAAATTATATTCCATAGCTTCTGAAGTCTTTGTGTTATTTTCATCTTCTGGGTCATCCAATATAAGAAGTGTTGGTCTTTGATTACCATGTTTGATTCCCCTTATTTGCTGTCCTGTACCTTTACATACTATTAAACTTCCATCTTTCAATTCTATTTCTGTATTGGTCCATTTCCTAGCAGACTGCATTCCCCAATACCCAAAAAAATATCGAAACTCTTTTGAATAGTCTAAAACATCTTTTATAGTACCAAGTAACTTTGTTGCATGAGATTGCGTTCTTGATACTAAAACAATAACTTTAACACCAGGGGTAAACATTAAATGAAACAATGGCCATATCCCAGCTACTACAGAACTTTTAGCATGACCCCTCGGTGCAATAATATTTATTTGTTTATCATCTTCATTTAATAAATGTTTCGTTAAATCGTAATGAAACGGTGGAGATTCACTGCTAAACATATTAGGCATTACCATACGCCCAAATAACAGCATATCTTGCTGCATTTCTAATAATATCTTTTTTTTATCCATTAATCCTCAATTACAATGGAAACTTCAAAATCCTCTGCAACTTCTAGCAATACTGCTAGTAACTCACTTAGATTCGCTTTCTTCCCCGATATAACTATTGTTTTCTTCATCTATTTGCCTAGTTTGTGTAGCTTTTAATTTTTTTGTTTGTTTTTCATAACTATCTGCAATTTGATGCGACATATCCATTTCCAAAGATTCTGTAACTTGTTTTGTCTTTGGTTTCATATCTAAAAACTCTGACAGCTCTTTAGCTGCACGTATCATATTACCAGAATCTTCTTTTACTTTAGCTACCTCAATAGCATCTTTTATTACATCAAGTACAAATCCTTCATCAATATCCTTATCAATCAAAATATCTTTTAGTTTATCTTGTATCATTTTCTTTACCTGTTTTGTTTTAAACAATCTTTTTGCAGCAATTACAGGGTTTTCTTGGTCAGGCCTGTATAATTTGCCTATTTTCTCCCAATCTGGCGATAATCCTGCCATTTTATACGCTATATACGCATCCATAGCTATATCTGCACCTTTTTTCTGCACTTCTAAGTCATTATAGCTCTTTGTAGACACCGTACTAAAGTTATTAGACTTCCAATGCGGTTCAAACTCTAATTTACCCCATGCAGTTAGCCATTGTCTTCCATATGGGTAGGTATATTCCACTTTTTCTCCATATACCTTGCGATATATACACTCAGCAACATACCCATCGTCTGATATCCCATACTCACCTTCCTTTGCTTCCCCCCAATGTTTCCATTTCAAACCAGAATCCTTAGCTTCTTGCTTGGTATACACTCGAAACGTTTGAGGTTGGAAGTTATTTCTCTTTAACTTCTTTGTTATTGTTATCATATTTTTTTTCTAAAAATTTTTTAAAGGATTCTGTTTCTTTTTTATAGTCAATGTACTCTTGTAATAGCTTATCTACGTTGAAAACTACCATTTGTTGCTGTTGTATTAATTTATCCATACCTGCAATAACGCCAAGCATTTCTTTATATGTTAACTTTTTCTTTGGTTTCTTCATATTGCTCCTAATGTAGGGTATAAATAAGATAATTAATCGTTAATATATTCGTAGTTTATATATAAACGTATTTAAATTAGCTAATTAGTCAGTTTTTTTCTTTAATTGTGTATAACCCAAGTTTCATTGCTTCTATTTTAGCTGATATTTCTAACTCAGCTTCCATTCTATCGTAAATCTGCATCATTTCTTCATTAGCTTCCGATAAAGGCACTTTTACCCATTTACCAGTTTTTTTATCTAATTTCTCTAAATGTTGTTTTTTACGCTTCATCTATAAAAGTTAAGGGTTAACTTTCAAAAATGCAACTAGAATGTGTGTGCGTAATATATATGACATCTACCCACCCGTTTATTTGGTTTACATTTACTAATTTAGTTGAAATTACTTAATTAGTTGAGTATCCCGTTCACTACATTCCTTTGTCCCACCAAATAATCGTGTATGGGTAGAAGCTATCCACCCATCGTACCGATGGATAAATTTAAAATTTATCTTAAAGCCTTTTGGGGCAAAGGAAAGAAGCCTACGCTTCTTTCTATGCAGCAAGCTGGTGTCGGAACTTCATTTGAAGTTTATGCAGACGCTGGTCAAGAACAGGAAGTTCTTGATAAGCTTACTGCTGCCTTTGCTTCCCGTCAAATCAAGCCTGGCACCTTGACCTACGATACAGAGTATCGCAGATTCAAGGGTACCTTGCTTGCAGGTGGCGGTGCCCAGCAAATGCTTTAGGATAAATCCTAATCTGCCTTAGTGAACGGGGTTTGACGCAGCCTGGCAACAGAAATGCGTCGTTAAATATTTTTAATACCCTACAACAAAAAATTGTAATGACAAGACAAAAGATGCCTTGAGGGATAAGAAGTGCCTTATCTTATATATAGTGTGATTGTCTTTTTTAGTATTGCGAACACCCTTCGCAATAGTTCTATTAAATTAACTTGCAGCACCTATACAAAAATACAAGTTGGGGTTTGAAAACGGCCCGTATATGTTGCAAGTTAATAATAGATTTAATTAAAAAAAATTATGTAATATAAACTAGCTATTTATATTGCATAAGTTTGCAAACTTGTATATTGGGAACGCAACTTAGCTTGCGAAATTAAGCCCCTACAAGTATATATATTCTAGACATAGTATTGCATCATTGAAATCAATGTGTGATAGCTGGTGTAACAGTAATATATAGTATGTTGCTAAGCTATGTGGATAACAGTAGCTTAATATATAGTAAATGTGTAGAACACAAGGTCAAGAAGTCGAGCCTTGCTACATCTATGAACGAATATGATGTATAGTCCAGAGATGGAAATCAAGCTATATAAGTATTGTTAGGTATAACAGTTTGTAGTACTATTGAGAGTGAGATAGCTCTCAAATAAATCAACAGCATCGTAAGTAAACTGAAATCTTACGCAAACATATAACATAAGGTAAGCTTATTGGCTTACCTTGTGTTTAAAATATAATATGCGACACTATTGCTAAACTAATGCAGCAATGGTCTAAACTGCCTAAACTTTGAGTAAAAGGGTTGAAAATCCTAAGTAGGGCAATAGTAAAGTAGAACATATCCGATACCAAGGTGGGGTCTATGTCGCATTAAAAATTGTTTATTTGATATAAATTTCATAAATTAAAAAGGAGACAATATGAAAAAACAATACGGAATGATAGTGAATGGTGTAAAACAAGGATGGTGTCATACGCATCCAAGTACAGTTCCTGTTGCCACATTTAAGGTACAAGATGCCATAATGCAACAAGCAGCAGAAAAGGGATTGGATAAGTTGCCTAGAATTGTGCAAGAATATATTGCTAATAAATCAAAGCAATATTCTTGAACACCCATCGCATAGTTTAATTAATAAAAAGGAATATAAAATGAAAAGTATACGATATCATTTAATATGCGAACTAAATAATCGTTGGAACATACAATCTGGACAGCGTTTATTTAGATTTAGTAAGGTTAAAAGTACAAAATTACTAATGCATATCCAAGATTATTGCCATACAGTAGAGCAAGTACATCGTACTTTATCTGATGCTATGCAATATGACGCTTTGTTCAACACGAACAGTATTGAGAGCAATAAAGTATTTGCTCACAATTAGATTGCAAGAGGCAAGAAATATTAGGGGAATAGTCATAGATTATTTCCCTTTTATTTCGTATATTCACACACAAAAAAATTAACAAGGAGTAATAATGAATAAGGCAATAGCAACAGTTTGTTTTGCATTTTTTGCAATACTAATTTATATGGGTTGGGTAGTAACATCATATAAACCAGAACAAATTGTTAATACAACAGGACCATTACCAAAGAAAGAAGTAAGGTCTGATTACGAACTACCAGAACTCTCTGAGGAAGAATTGTCAGTATCTGATAGTTTACATAAATCATATGTAAAAGAAGCAGAACAAGAATCAGAGAGAAAAAGCATAGAAACAATGCGTAATGAAGTACAAGAAATCTTAGACGAAATAGTAGAAGAAGATAGTACAGTTACGATTACATTTAATATGCAATGGACCCCTTCGTGGGTTGACTAAAAAGGAAGTTAGTTGTTTACAGTGGTGGCAAGGTTTTGTTTTTTTTCATTAGTATTTGTTTGAGGGATTATAGACAGATACAATACTTCCTTTTCCTTGCCAGCACCCCTAACAAGATTTATTAACTATAAGGAAAAATAATATGGAAAATAAACAGGAACTTTATGGTAATATGAACATTAAAGAATTACATAAGTGTTCAGTTACCTCAAAAGAAGTAATAGATAGAGATACGATTTGGTTAGTGTATTATGATGAAGATAATGACGAACTATTTCGTATGCGAATAGAGAAAGTAAAAGAAAGATGGGCAAGAGAAGCCGAGTACTATGCAGATAAATATAATGATGAAAAGGAAGGTTACAGATGAAAAAAGAACATATAACATATGTAGCAAAAAATGGAAAAGAAATTACTACCAATAGGAAGTATACAAAGTTTCCATATAAACTATCTGATACATCTATTGTAGATAATACAGATGGTTCATTAGATGATTGGTTAACAGTCATTAATCCTTTTAGTGGTGAGTCTTACAAACTATCACCAGTAGAAGAAGCAGTATATTCTGTAATTATGGGAGCACAAATGATTCCAGGATATATGACAAATTCAGAATTACAAAGAGATGTACGCAAAGGATTGGATTGGTTTAGAGAGAACAATGCTGAAGCGTATATGGTTTTGTTAGATTAATAATAAATTATTAGGTATGTGCAGAAAGGGGCGACAAAGCACACTAAGTATATACTTGGGCTATGGTGAAAGCATATTATATGCCTAATAATAATAATAAAAAGGAGAGTACAATGATAGATAGAACTATGTGGTTCTTATATAATAGACTTGGTGATAATGATAAACAAGCACCAAGTATCGATTCAGTATCTGAAATGTTCTTTAACTATTGGAAGATAATGAATGCAATAGATATTAATACACAAACATTAAGTGCTATTGATATTTACAATGGTTTAAATACTTGCTATGATAAAATGGCAAAATCAACAGCAAAAAATCTGTATGAATATGGTGAAGTTCCAGCAAATGCAGATTATCGTATCAGTTATTACGAACAAGAACACGAAATATATGATACATATGCAAATTGTGTAAATTTAAATGAAGTATTAATTGAGGGTGCAGACCCTGAGTTTGATGATACAGAACCATTTAGAGAAGCACTAAACGAAGTAGCATTTGAAGATATAGAGTATGAAGTTGAAAGTGAATCATTTACTTTGAATGAA
>VTLG01007178.1_pt1 | contig 17515 bp, 10 predicted proteins | sample 4694571 | NCBI WGS metagenome assembly VTLG01 (sample SAMN12604809, study PRJNA352737) | marine metagenome | biome: ENVO:00000447; feature: ENVO:00000209|ENVO:00000569|ENVO:01000036; material: ENVO:00002151; isolation source: viral sequences binned using virsorter ... | reverse complement strand
TGGTACATCAAAGTTCAATACAGGTATTGTTAATTTTGGTGGCTCTGGCTGTTCTGTATTTACTGGCTCTACTTCCTCTGGAGCTTCTAAATCACTCGGAGGTATAACCATTGGTTTATACGATGGAAACCTCGCGGTGGGTGGTTTGAACTCGATTTGCATCGAGGGTAGCGATTTAGGAGTCTTGGGTAGCCTTACATGCACTATAGAGCTGCTATCTTAGACTTACCAGAAGTAACTGCTGCATCTATTGCAGTAAAGTTTTCACTTGTCCATATAGATGTCGTTTCATCGACTTTTTTATATGCTTTAATAATTTCAAGATGATCTACATTACGTTGTAGTTGGTCTTTCCATTCAGCATCTGCTTGATCTTCAGCTTTGCTACCATTGATAAGTGTTACGCTATCTCCAGCAGCAGTAAAAATTGCTGCTACTTCATCGGCTGTTCTTTCTTCCATGATTAAATAAATAAATAAGAGTTAAACTTCAGTTTCAATTTCTACAGGTTCTTCTTCCTGTTCTACCTCATCTACAGAAGTAGATTGAGATAACGCTATTTCATCTAAAATAGACAGCGCACCATTAATCTCATTGAGACGAATGGCAAGCTGCTGTCTTTCTAGAATAAGCTGTTGTGCTTTTTCAGCGAGTGTTAGTGGTCTTTGTTCTTCAGTCATTTTTGTACGAAAGTGGAAAGGTTTACTTTGCTTCTAAGGCTGTTACTTTTGCGGATAGTTCCTTGATTGCATTAACAAGAACGGGAACTAGACGTTCATATTTAAGACCGTATGCTGTATCATCTTCATTAAGATTAACTACTAACATATCGTCTTTATCAGTTGGATTACCTTCAATAGCTAAGACATCTTGAGCTAAGAATCCAATATGTTTCTTAGTACGTTTCTTACTACCATCAGGTGTGACTTCTTTTTTTAAACTACCATCTTCGTTATATTCATTATACCAAGTACGTTTATCCCAGCGATATGTCACAGGTTTTAATTGATTAATCCAATTCAACCCATTAGTAAAGTCAGTAACATCAGTTTTATCTCTCTTATCAGAAGATGAAATAGATGTATCAGCACAATATATATCAGTTATACTATTATTACCAAGACAAACAATATTATTTGCTGTTGTTACTGATCCTGAAGGAGCACCAGATGATCCTGAAGCATAACCCAACATTAAATTATTAGATCCTGTACTAATATCTTGTCCAGCCCACTCACCGCAACCAGTATTCCATTGAGTAGTAGTTGCAAGCCTTAATGCTTGATGTCCTATAGCAGTATTACCTTGTCCAGTTGTCATGTCATTTAATGACTCATAACCAACTGCTGTATTTTCATAACCTGTTGTATTTACTGCTAAAGCTTTATAACCTACAGCAACATTAGAATCTGCTGTTGTATTTGCTTCTAAAGTAGCTATACCAATCGCAATATTATATTGTCCAGTTGTATTTGCTTTTAAGCAATTTACACCTAGCGCAGTGTTATTATCTCCTGTCGTATTTGTCTGTAGTGTTTGATAACCAACAGCAGTATTATGATTACCTGTGGTATTCGCCTGTAAAGCACCATATCCAATAGCAACATGAGTAGTTCCAGTTGTATTAGATTGAGCAGCTCTAAAACCTAGTGCAACGTTTCCAGAAGCAGTTGTATTTTTTTCTAAACATTCAAAACCAACAGCAGTGTTATAAGTACCAGTTGTATTGTCATTTAAAGCATTATAACCAATAGCAACTTGGTGGCTTCCAGTTGTATTTGCATTTGCAGCAAAATTACCTATAGAAACATTTTGGGTACCAGTTGTGTTTGAAGCTAATGAATTTTTACCAATAGCAACGTTATTACTTGCAGTTGTGTTTGCAATTAATGCATTTTCACCAATAGCAGTGTTAGAATTTCCAGTTGTATTTGCTGCTAAAGCATCCTGTCCAACTCCTGTGTTATCTGCACCTGTAGTGTTTGCTAATAAAGCGCTTGAACCGACAGCAGTATTATTATCACCATTATTATTCCATGTTAAAGCACCCCAACCAACAGCCGTATTATCATGACCTCCATCTGTAATTGAAGAACAAGCGTTGTGTCCTATAGCCGTATTTCTTGCTGCTTCAGTAATGCTATATAAAGAACTATACCCAAGACATGTATTACCTACTCCTGTTGTATGGTTATGTCCAGATCTATAACCAATCATTGTATTGGCTGTTCCTGTGGTAGTAGACTTCATTGCTTCAAAACCAATAGCAATTTGATAACTACCGTCTGTTGCAGTCTTTAATGCGTGATACCCAATAGCAACATTACCGTTGGCAGTAGTTCCTGCCCCTAGAGCATCCTTACCAACGGCTGCGTTGTAACTTCCAGTTGTGGTTGCATCTAATGATGCAGCACCTACTGCTGTATTTGAAGTTCCAGTTGTGTTTGCACTTAATGCACCATAACCAACACCAGTATTATCATATGCAGTTGTATTTGCTTGTAATACATCCTGACCAAATGATGTGTTTCTACCTCCTGTTGTGTTTGCAACCATTGCCTGATAACCAACAGCAGTATTATTTGCACCTGTTGAGTTTGCATACAATGCCTTTCTACCAACCGCAGTATTAAAAGATGCAGTCCCGTTAGATGCTAGTGCCTGTGAACCAAAAGCAGTATTAAGAGTTCCAGTTGTATTTCCTTGCATTGCATCCCAACCAACAGCAGTATTTTCATCTGCAGTCGTGTTTGCAGCTAATGCACCTTTACCAATAGCAGTATTTTTATCTCCAGTAGTATTTAGTGCTAGAGCTTCTGCTCCTACGGCTGTATTAACAAAACCTTCTGTGTTTGCTTCTAAGGAACCCTGACCAACACCTGTATTTCCATAACCTGTTGTATTAGCTCTTAATGTTGCCTTACCAACAGCAGTATTATTACTAGCTGTAGTGTTTGCTCTTAAAGCTTCATACCCAATAGCCGTATTATAATTTCCTGTTGTATTGGTTAAAAATGACTCATATCCCATTGCAACATTACTTCTACCTGTAGTATTTCCACCTGCAGCAGACTTACCTACAACAGTATTTTCTAGACCAGTTGTATTAGCATCTAAAGATTTGTATCCAACTGCTGTATTAGCAGATCCTGTTGAGTTTACCTGTAAGGATGCATATCCAAAAGCACAATTATTTCCACCAGTTGTATTAGTTTCTAAGGCTGCATATCCAAAAGCAGAGTTATTTGCTGCTGTTGTATTTGAATGTAAGCAACCTTTACCAAAAGCACAATTATAATGTCCAGTTGTATTAGCATCTAAAGCATACGCACCAACAGCAGTGTTTAGAGTTCCTGTTGTGTTTGCAACTAATGCGTTCATACCAACAGCAGTATTATAAGATGCTGTTGAGTTTGCAAATAAAGTTCCATGACCAATAGCAGTATTACCTACTCCTGACGTATTCGTTGCAAATGATTCTTTACCCATAGCAGTGTTATTACCACCAGTTGTAGTAGAATCTCCTGCACGTGATCCAATAAAAGTATTAGCATCACCAGTTGTGATCGCAGTACCAGCATCATATCCAATCAGTGTATTATCAAGAGCATCAGTACCTGTAAAACTATTACCTGCATTATCTCCTACTCTTGTATTCCTTTGTCCATCGCTTGCATTTTGACCGTCTTCCCGCATTAATGGGAATCCACCATTTGTTGAGCCGTCTTGTACGACTAATGTTTGTTTATCGGTATCTACTGTTACTTCTCTTGCTGCACCACTAAATGAAGCATGTTGAGTTGTAGTACCACCTCTAAATTGTACTTGTGTTGCCATTGTTAATAATTAGGTAATTGATCCGTAGTTGTAAGATGAGCTGCCTTCAGACATTGTTAGCAGGGTGTTTGATGTTTCATTTGCAAATACTGCATTAGCTCCTGTGTCGGTAATATTTCCCCAAGCTGTATGTGTGCTTGCACTGTCAGCTAAGTTATAAGGTGCTGATTCAACTTGAGTTAATATCCCATTAGAATCATTCCTATAAGTTAAAGCTAGGTTTTTATAAGCTAAAGCGTTAGCAGCACTGGTAGAGGCATTACTTGCTTGAGTGGTAGCTGTAGATGCTTGAGACGTAGCTGTTGTTGCACTTGATGCAGCAGAGGTGGCACTTGATGCAGCATTAGTAGCTTGAGTAGTGGCAGTACTTGCTTGAGTAGTAGCAGTTGTAGCCTGAGTAGTAGCGGTAGTAGCCGACGTTGCTGCACTAGTAGCTGAAGATGCGGCTGCTGTAGCACTTGAGGCTGCATTCGTCGCATTTGTTGCTGCACCTTGAACAGCAGACAAATTGCTAGTAATGTTATTAATTGCTGTTGTATCACCAGCTACCGTCGTTATGTTTGAACTATTTCCAGCAACTGTTGTTACGTTTGCAGCAACTCCAGCAACTGTTGTGACATTAGAAGCTATACCAGCAACAGTAGTTACATTTCCACTAATACCTGCAACCGTTGCAAGATTAGATGTAATTCCAGCAACAGTATTAACATTAGCAATACTTCCAGCGACTGTTGTGACCTCAGTTGCCTTTGGTACATACCTATGAAAGTTATAAGTATTTAAGGTTGTAGTTGTCTCAACTATTATCCCAAAACCTTGAGCATATGTTTTAGTATCACCTGCGTTTGCAATAACAACTGTAGAGTTTCCAAGTGTTCCATTATTAATAGAAATATTACCATTACCATCTGAAGTTAAAGTGTTTGCCAAAGGTACACTAACAAGAGTACCAGCACCATTATTTATATCAGGGTTGGCGTTAGGAAAACTCGTCTCATTAGCAATTGGTACAAAACCACCTACATCATCTATAAGATCAACAATACGTGCGTCGATAGCAGCAGTAGTAGCTAATTTATTATCATCACCAACCCAAGCGTTACCAGATGTAATATCATCTAAAGTACCTTTTTCATAAAATATTTCACCAGCTCGTTTAGCTGAATATACTTCACTATTACTGGTTGATGTTCCAGAATCAACAATACAAGAACCTGTAAGACTATCTGCATTTAAAGTGTCTATATAACCTATGCCATCAACGTATAAGTCTTTCCATTGAAGATTACTTTTTCCTAAATCATATTGACCAGAAGTTCCAAAAGGTACAAGATCTTCGCCAACAAAAACTCCTCCTGCAAGAGAAGCCCAACCTAATTTAGGTGTACCTTGACAACTAACAGTAAAGGCTCCATTGTGTGTATCTAAAACAATACTACCGCCAGCATCTATATTAAAAGCAGTTCCAGTGTCATATACCTCAGTATCATCACCAGTACCGAATGTTATTTTTTTACTATCAGCTAAACTAACTTCATTAGCTGTTAAAGTACCATCTGTTGTTATATAACCTTGTGCAGCAATAGTACCAGCTTTAATGCTCCAAGGATGCCCTGTAGTACCTAAATACTTTTGACTTCCTGGCCATGTAGAGTTAGGTGTTATATTAGTATTTACCTTACCATTTATATTGACATAATCATCTGATTCTGTACCTAGTGTTGTTTGACCAGTTGTAACATTTAAAACGCTAAACGTACCAGTTGATGCAGAGTTGGCACCAATGGGGGTTCCATCTATAGCACCACCATTTATGTCTACTGTATCTATGTTTGCTGTATCTAAGTAAGCTGTACCGTCAATGTAGATATCTTTCCATTGAAAATTACTCGTACCTAAATCATGATCATTTGTTGTTAGAGGGAACCAATCTCCTTCACAAAAACCACCAAGAAAGTTATATCCAAGTTTAGCTGTTCCATTATTACTAACAGTGAAGGCTGCATTACCTGTCTCTAAAATAATCCCCTTATTAGAATCGATATTTAAAGTATTACCGCTATACCATATCTGAGCATCCCCAGCAGTATTACCTAATTTTATCTTTACATCATCGTCTAACTTTATTTCTTCAAAAATACCTTTTTGATTCTGCTCTTCCTGTAGAGCATAGAGTACTTGATCTTGATTATTATTTAAGTCTGCTGCTCTTATAGATGATCCAGCAGCAAATACTCCTTTAGCACTATCTACATCTGTATCTCTATATACTCTTACTACTACACCACTTGCAGGTGCAGAGCTAAATACCACCTGTGCAGGACTTGTGGTTGCTGTGTATCCAGTTGTTTGTGTTACTCCATTTAAAGCAACTTTAATGTCTTCAGTTTTTAAAACAGGGAACGGATAACTAAAGGTGGTAGTTGACGCATTACCTGTGTATTCTTGATAAGTTGTTGCCATCAATCATTTTGTTAGTTGGTATGGCGGGTGTATTTTTATTTGTTAATGTCTAAGATTTTGTCGATTGTTCTTTTGTTAGCTTCTCGGTTTTGTAGTTTCTGATTTCTCTCTTCTATAAGTAGTTTCTGGATATTGTTGTCTTTTTTGATCTGTGCCCAAGCTCTTTTCTTAGCTCTATCAAATGCTTTTGAAATCTTTTTATAATGAGGAAATGTTCTAGGTTCAGTAGACTTATTACCAGATTTCCTTTCGTATTCCATTTCAGCTAGGGATACCTGTATAGCAGGGTCATTAGCAAAATCATTCAATGTCTTTTCAAGATTCTGTTCACCTATTGCTTTCTGGAACATAGATCTGACTCTTGGACTATCACTTAAATCTGTACCATCAGGAGCTGCATATGTAGACGTTCTAAGATCGTATCCACTATTAAATAACAACTCTCTCCCGGGAGAATAATCTAGATTGAAATTAACTGGAGACACCGCATTAAACATACGAGTCATAAAGTTATGATCTTTGATTGGTCTTCCAGTAAGGATGTCGTATTTAATAGGTAATGGATCAAAAGCAACATTCTCAGATATAAGGTTTCTATTCCTTATAGAGCTTTCAATATCAGAACCTAACTCTCGTGTATAAGGAGTTAGAACCTTACCTATCTCATTTCTTAAACTTGATAGAGGTAAAGTGTTATTCATCAATGCAGCAATGATTCTGTTTTGTTGACCGGGTTGTCCAGAGAACAAGTCAACGAAAGATTGTAATCCAGCTAGATATGACTTACTGGTAATAGTTCCAGCTAGTGCCATACTTAACTTTGCAAATTGATCTTCAGACCACTCTTCACCCATTAACTCTTGGTGATCACCTATGTCTCCTACTAATGCAAGTATCTGGTTGTATGGTTCAAAAGCGTCATAGTTAACCCAAGTATTACCAATTTTTATAGTTCTTGGTTTCCAGCCTGCGTCTATCCATGCTTGTCTCTTCTGTCTATCAGTAGGACCGTTTCCATGTAAGCCGCCATTTAGGAATGCTTGTCCAGCCATAAATATAGCTGCACTACCCATAGCTAATCGACCAGCTTGAACAGCCTTGGCGTTCATAAGATCTTGAGTGTTTTCTATTCCATAAGCCTTTAGACCTGATAGATCACTACCGGGTTTTGCGAAATTAATATCATTCCACTCTTTAACTAGGAAGTTAAAACCGGGGGTATGTTTAGCAGTTAAAGAAAGACCATTAATACCTGTTCTTGCAAATAAGAAGAAAGGTCTAGCCCATGGGGTTTCATTGAAAGCAGTTTCTAGCTTCTTCGTGAAACCAGTTAAGTCCTGAGTTAGTGTTGCTTCTTTCTTGCTATAAGCAGCAGCAGCATCGGTGATGTTTCCATCTGCATCAAAGATTTGTGCATTGAAATCATCCTCCATTCTCTTGAAGAACTGTGCATCGAAGTCAACGAAGTTTCCATCAGGTAACTCGTCAGCAGCTTTTAAGAATGCTTTCTCTCTAGCTCTAGCTCTACCAATGATTAGCCCGAAAGCATCATCAGTAGCTGCCATTAGCTTGGTTGAATAAGTTAAGAATCTATTATCATTCGCACCTCTAACTAAGTTAGCCATGCGGTATGTAAGTCTATCTGACTTACTACCTCTGGTTTCAGCCCAGTGACCATACATTTGCCATTGGTCATCTGCCTTAGTTCTTTCGATATATCTAGTCTTCATTGTTGATATATCACCAGCCCAGTAAGAATTCAATCTACGTTTAAATAATTCAAACGATTCTGGAACTGCTTCGCGCATAGCATTTAATGAAGCCAACGCAGCTCTGGATGTAGCCCAGTCACCACGCATAGCACCACCTATTGCCATAGCCATAGGTCTGGTAAAGGTTGCACTAGATGTACCCATGATTGCTCTTACAGCAGTCTTAGGACCAGATAAGACACTATGAGTAAACATAGTTCCCATCTCTCTAATTAATGCACCAGTCTGTTTCTCTCCGCCTTTAAATGTTCCACCTTTTAACTTCTGACGCATGAACGCATCGAAGTCGTCGAGTGTATGGACATCTTTAGCCATGGATATACCTTCAAATATGGCTTTGAATAAATCATCACCACCATCTTCCGGAGCCATTTCTAAAGCCATACGAAATGCGTCGATGCTTTGACCTACATTTGCATCTACTTCTGCATCTAACTTTACTCTTGGTACTCGTTGGTCTAAGTCTCTACCCATCTGAGACCACTCAGCCTTCATCTGCTTTCTAATCCTTAAACCAGCTATAAACTTTTCTACTAATTGCTGTGCTGGTCCATCTACATCTCTAACATCTACGACGTCTGCTAACTCTCTTCCAGTTAAACCTAAAGCTCTTATATCACTTAATAGTGAACCGTTGATTAAATCAATAGTATTAGCAAACTCAGGTCTTACAAATTCATAGGAAGCATCACCTTCAGCTTTAAATTTCTGCTTGGTTATATCAGCCCAGAATTCTTCAGGGGTGAAGTCGGATGTATTCCTACCTTCATAGATTCGTTGAGAAAGTTCTACATCAAACTCTACTAATTCGTCTAAGCTTTTACCCTGACGTTTAGCGGTTTCTTCAAGCTGAGAAATCTTGTTCTGACTATATGCTTTCTTAAGTACTTGTCTAACTGTTTTCCTAGCTTCTTTAGAACTACGCGCAATGTTATCTACTTCTACGTTAGATAAGAAAGACCCAGCAGTACCTTCTTCAGCACCCCACTTAGTCTTTATATCTTTTAAACCTTTTCTAACACTCTTAGCAGTTTCATTTGACATAGCAGTTCCCTGCCATATGTCAGAGATCTTGCTGTTTTTAAAAGCACCATAGGCTTTTGTTTTTAACTGTTCTTTTGCTTTCTGAACTTGTTGGTACTTAACGCTTTTGTTTCTGTTCTTCCACTGCTCTTCAGCAGCAGAGATAACTTTCTTACCTTTATATTCGGCGGCGGCTCCAGTTGATTTAACAAAGTTAGTTATCTGATCTCCAGCGACGGAGTCCATACCAAACTTAATACCTTCATAGACACCATCAAATACAAGACCAATACCCATACCTTCGACGACATTCTTTAATGTCTTCATCATTGGGTGATCGCCTTCTTTAGTAGCTAATGGAGTATCTAACCAAGGTAATCTCTCTTTCAACATCCCTTGAACATTATCGTCCTGAGATGTTTTAGATACAAGGTCAAACCTTGCACCAGCTAAAGCACCACTAGCTAACCTTGTACCGAGTGAAGCTCCTTTAGCTGCTACACCTCCAACTCCTCCAGTGGCTGCCAAGGTAGTACCTACATGAGTAACACCTCTTACTAATCCGCCCCACCAAGTCTTTGTCTCGATAGGGTTCTCGTCGTTAACGAACCAGTCGTCCCACTCTGTTTGATAACCTTCTTCTGTTTTAGCCTCTTCTCCCATCTCACCAGAGAAGAAGTCAATGACTCTTTCTGGAAGGGTGATTAATGAGGAAGCTGTATCTTGTAAACCACCAGCAACGCCAACAGCAGTGTCTTTAACGTAATCACCAAGATCAGGTTTGTCTTGTTGATTTGCATCCACTTCTGCTTGGGCATCTTCTGATTCCTTTTGTGCTCTGATTTCTGCTCTAGTTTTTTCTGCTGCTTCAGAGTTAGCAACTGCCGCAGCAGTCTCCTCCTCAGACATACCCTCTGAGAGTCCTATCTCAAGGGATGGTTCAAATTCGTTCATTGTTACCGTAGTAAATATGCCCCTTAGAGAGCATGTAAACCGCAGTTACATGTCGTCTCTTCTTAGAGCTTTTGTGTTGTAGATGTTTGTTTCTTCACCTTTAGATTCAGACAAGATTCGTGCTCTTGTGATTCTTGAGGGGGTTGGATGAAAATAAATTAATTTAGATACATCTGGATCTTGTTCTTTTGGCTTCTCTGGTTTGTAGTCTTCTTGTAGATACTTCAGTTGAGATTGAGCTAAGTCAAATGGACTGATACCAATTCGTCTTGCGACATCTTTTATGTACTGAGGTAAATCTTTTGTTTGCTTTAAAGGAGACTGACTCCAATCAAGTAATTCTTTATCTATTGTTGGACTAGAAGTTATTTTATTCTTTTTCCATTTCCCGCCACCAGCTTGACCCATAGCAACTCTTAAGCTTCTTTCATAGTCATCTGAGCCTGCTTCGTAGTCTGTATTCATAAGCTCTCTAACTTTACCAGCATTGCCAATAACTGCTTCTACAGCTCTCATGCCAGCGTTAAACGCTTCTTGTGGAGTAGAGACAACTTGACCATTACGCATGTACTGAGCTTCATAAGCATCATTAAATACTTCAGTTAGATTGCCATTAAGAGTTATCCACTCAACTGATTTGGCATCTGTTTCACCAAACTGATCTCCTGTACCCTCGTTGGTATATGCCTTGATAAGTGCAGAAGCTTTCTTTGCATCAGAAGACCCAGCAGTCATTGCACTGGTTCCAATTATCTTATCCTTATATTCGTTGTAAACGTCTGTACTTACGTTAGCTAACTGGAAATCATATACTCCACCTTGATAACGATCTGCTTGCTTCAGCATATCTCTAGCTCTGTCATCATCTAAGTGACCAGCTAATGCACCTTGGATTTCACTAGGAACATAACCATCATATTTCTGACGATAGACATCCATCATCTGCATCTTTTGCTGATTAGTTAAATTATCTTGCTGTCTAATAACTTGTAGGTCAGCAGCTATGTTGGCTTCTTCTAGATCTTTCTTTGCTTGAGTTCCCTTCTCAGCAGCTTTAGCTAAGTCATGTGGTAAGTCAGACCACTCTTTCCATGAGGTCATCGACTTCATAGAACCATCTCTAGCCTGTTCTTCGTGATAAAGAATAGACATAGCTTCTGGATAGGTGATCTTATTTTCACTAACTAGATCAACAAGATAATCCTTAAAAGCTATTCGACCTACAGAAATGGAAGTTCCATTTTTAGCAGCATACCTAGCTGCAAATTTATGAGCATTGTTATACCCATCAGCAGGGTTGGCGGTAGCAAATCCAAATTCTACGAACCTCTTATCTGCTTCACTTTGTTGAAGTTGATATGCGTTCTCTCTAGCTGCTGCCTGCTTAGTTCGTCTTAGATCATCATATTTATCTATCTCTGGTTTCACGATCTTAGCTACTAGAGCTTCGTTTAAACCTGAGAACTGCCTAGCATAGTTGAACTTGATTTTCTCATCTAAGGCTGCTTGCTCAGAGGGAGACATGACTTGGTCATTTCTGATAGTTACTTCTTGACCATCTCTAATTACTGTGACTGTTGTATCTTCATAAGCTTTATAGAAGTACTCGTTATAACCTTTAGCCTTCTGTCTCGCATACTCCTCTGCTAGGTGATACTTCTCCCAGCCAGACATGTTACGAAACTCATTAGCTGTAAGACTATCTCCAGTCTCAGTCTCATACTTATGAGCAAATTCCTGAGTCTTTAAATCAGTATCAAATAGTAATTCACGTTCACCTTCGAAGTGAGCTTCTAGTTCAGGAGATACACCTTTAGTTAATACATCAAAAGATATTTGAGCTTTTCTATCTTCTATGTACTTGTCTCTTCTCTTTTGAACTATGTCTTGAATAGTGGTAGATAGATCTCCTAACTGACCCCACATCTTCTCTTCATTAGCTATGCGCTTTTGAGAGTTAGCTTCTAGTTCGTTTAAATAGTTTTGTTCTGATTGTTGTATTCGTTGATCTTCCGCTTCCTGTTCCGGAATGATGTCAACTATCTGTTCAGGGGTTACTGCTGTATTACCCCCTACTTGATATTGAGGTACGATCATAACCAGTTACCTCCAATTGATGCGAATGGTGTTGCAGCACCTGAAGTTATTCCAAAACTTCCGGGTACTAGATTTGCCCCAGAAGGGATACCAGTTAAATGACTTGCTGCATTTGAACTAAATGGGTAATTGGAATAACCAAACGCAGGGTTAGATGGCATTGTTCCAACTGCACCTATATTTGTACCAGATGAGGTTGTCGTAGAACTACCACCCATAGATGAGTAGTTTCCACCACTGTTAGCTGGCATTCCTTCTATACCTGCACCTATGGCATTAGCCATACCTAACATTAATGTCATACCAACATTCCTTTTCACAGGAGCTGGTGGTGCTAAGTCAGCTACTGGTTGAATAGCTACCTTACCGAAGGATCTATTTAGTTGTCCTTTTAGATTTCTATTCACGTCTTGTACTGTTTCCTTATACATGTAACTAGCTTGGGCTAACCCTCTAGCTCTCATAGCTTGGCTTATACCAAAGGCACCCTTGTTCATTACAAGTGCTCTAGCTAAGCTCTTCCCTGTTAAACCTCTAGATAACATCTTTGCTTCTATAGCACCTTCAGAAGAAAGCATCTTCTTAAAGTCTTCTTGGTTCTGCAAGATCGCCATAGATCTAGCATTGTTTAATTGGATCTGTGTTCTTGTGTAAGCGCGTTGAGCTGCCATGTTAGCCATGTCAACTTCTTGCTCAAACTGTACTTTCTTGGATGCGTATGTAGTACGCCGTTGCATCCATTTACGTTCACGTACTTTTAATTTGTAGTTGTAATTTCTTTGGGCTTCCTTATTAGCTCTGGAAGCCTCCATTGCCCCGCCGACTGCTGAGACGGCTGGACCTATCGCTGCTGGACTGCACACGGGCAAACTCTATAAAGGTTAAATTATTAGGTCCGTAATTAAGTCTTCTTATAAACTTAAAACCTAGAAAGCGAAGTAACTTTAAATGGACTTCATTGCGTTCATCGACAATGTTCCACAGTAACTTCTCTCGTCGTTCATCCACATATCTTTTAGCTTCTCTAGCAAAGGTATGTGGGTAGTCGTAGATAGCTGGAGTACAGAGCATCCATATTTGTCCATTTCCATGGACACCTGCAAGCCCTGCTATTTTTCCGTTAGGTACTTCAAAATAGACTGAGTCGCAGTGTCGGATTGAATCTACTAATGCTGTTTTAGGATCATGTCCATGACCCTCTTGTACTTCACTACGATCATCTGGCAGCAGATTGGAAGCTACCTCAAGGGCAGCTCCAACCGTTGCTTGGTGGATGTATTTAGACACGCTCGTAATAGTTATTGTTATACACTCCTTCCCACGTCATGTTATGTAATGTCGCTGGTGCAGGGTGTGTAGATTTAATAGTTAAAGATGTGTTTGTATTTCTGTCGTATATAGGAACTGTTCTTAAAATATTATCGTCAAATATACCGGAGTAGTTTGCTAAGTATTGATCGGCTGGAGTTACTTCAAACAAGTCATCATAGTTAGGTTTCCCAGTCCTAGTGACAGTTGTTTCATATATACCTACAGGACCAAAACCTAATTTAACTCTATGTACTACAGTATTAGCTCTAGTGTCAGACTGCCATGTAGTACCGGATTGCTTCCGATAATAGATAGTAGGAATGTCTACCTGCATAGTAAACAAATAACCAATAAGGAATGTTTGACCTGACCAGTCTCCTGTTAGTTCTAAATTACTTCCATTAACTGTTATCTTGGCATATCTACCAATTGCATTAGTAGGATTTCCAGAGGAAACAGTATCATCAACATCATAAGCTGCTAATTGGTTTGTACTTTCTAAACCTGTTGGCTTTGCCTTTGTCGATTTGTTAGTAGTAGCATTATAAGACCAACCACTTGTAGACATTAAATGATCTAAATGTACCCTATTAGTTGTATCAACAGTAAAGGTATTAGAATCCATCTTTAATGAATATTTTAATAGCTGATCTTTTGAATTATTTTTAACCACTACATATAGTGCATCGTCTTGCATACAGTGGTATTGGATATCACCTGTGACAGTCCACTTAAACCAAGATGCCATTTTCCGATCATTTATCTGATCGAAATATCTGTACCCATATAAGGTAGATGTACCCTCTTCACTAAAGAAGATGACTGAGTTTTCTCTTGAGTTAGATATAAGTTTTAAATCCTTATTGAATAATCTAGAAACTACTGCACTTTGTTCTATTACCTGTGGTTCCCCCTCTCGGAGCACACCAGCCATCTCAAAGAACCGTGAGTATTTCCCAGCATTATCTAGGAATCCCACCGTAGTCCCGAGAGAAATAGGATTAGTAGTGTAGTTAAAATTATAGCTGGATATAGCATTGATCTTTGCTGTTTGAATACTTAGTACATCACTGTCTGTTGTCAGCATGAACTGCTGATTCTTAGTGAATAAAATTAATCCTGTATTTACTTGTATGCCGTCATATAAAACTGCTGGATATTCCGAACTAGCAGATATATCTATTGGATCACTAGGTACAAAAGCTATAGCTGACTTAGCCCAGAAGTTAAAGAAATCTCCCGGTCTGGATAAGATAATATTCTCATCTGCTAGTAGAGCTAATCTGTTCCTAAAGAACAGCATCTTATTAATACTTTTACCAACAAACGATGGTTCCGCATTCGTGACCTCGTCTCCAACTATGCAGTCATCCCATTGAGGTGTGGGATATGAAGTATTATCGGTGATACTACTTAAAGACTGATTATCATTACCTCTATTACCAGAATGACCAAAGTTTAAATTACTATTAGCATTATGAGATCCGTAATTAAGACCTATGGTATTTGCATCTATAACTCTTACAAAATACTCTTTACCATCTGAACCTAAATTACTATTTAATATCCATTGTCCTCCACCATTAGTTTGGTAATAAACTTTTTGTCCATTAGTATAACCATGATTAGTTATTGTGATATGACCAGTTGAAGCGTTAATAGTGCTAGTAGCTATTGTATGGACGTTACCTAACTTATAATCTGTACCATCTAATTCAGTCAATCTGAATGTACTATCAGCTACTCTTATCAGTGCCACTGGCATACTATGACGCTTGAACCTGATCTTTCTACCCGGTTCTGCACATTCTTCCCATACACCCTCACCATCTCTATCGTTATTACCAAAGAATTTAACGTAGTGGTTATCTTCATCAGCATTACTATTGACTACTTCGATAACCATCCCGTGTTTACACTGAGAAGGTAGATCACCAACGTCATTAACTTTTCCAGCAACAACATTAAGTAACTCTCCTACTGGAGTAGAAGCATTGAACACTGCATTACGTTTAATATGTAATCCTGTACCAATCGTGGTTATATCTGAATCTGATATATTTCCACCAGCAACGATAGCTGATCTTATATCACCAAGAATACTCTCGGCAGTAATGGTTGTCTCTGTATCAAATGGAGTTGGCTGTGGTCTGACTAGCGCGAGGTTTGCTTGAACTTTAGATGTACTGATAGTTTCAACAGTTACCTTATAAAATCCATCTTTCATCCAGACATAGAAAAAATCACCAGCAAGCCAACCCTCTCCACCATGGAGTAGGTCGTAGGTAGTTGTGTATCTTGCTTGGTATGTAGTTGTCTGAGTTTCTCCTGATCCAGTTGTGTAAGGTACTGACTGACCAGTTGTGGCTATACGGAAGTAGAGATTCTTTCTTCCAGTTTGACCTGCTGTACCTGCTTGGTTATAGACGCTGACGTTATAGTCGTATGAAATATCGCTTTGGTTTGTATCTGCCTTGATACCACCAGTAGCTCCTTCATCTGTTAAGGCTTTTGCTGAATCGACTGAAAATATCCTTGTGGCGACGTTGGGCGCGTACGCATCTCTTCCGTCTCCAGCCGAGTCATCACACCTACCGTATGGGTTATTTCCACGAGTAGCATGAGTACGCATGAAGCCGTTAGTGTCGCAATAATTATTTGACGATCTGACAAGTTCAACATTGATTCGTGTGGCGGTGGTTACTGTAGAAAAGTGAGAGGTCTGACTTCCATCTTGATCAAAAATGTTTAACGCATACTGTTTCGAATACGAAAGACTTTTTAATTCAACATAAATTTCTTTCTTATAATTTGTGTCAGGTTCTGTTAGTGCATCCATCTCTGTCTGAACTTGCCTATTTGTTAAATAGGTAAAGTCGTTAAGAGTTAAGGTTTGAATATCCTCGTCACCAGAATGTTTCAGATATTTATAACTACCAGTTGTGCCGTCTATATAAGTAAGCGAGCCACTGGTAGTTGCATCAATAACATTCTTTTCTGCACCTGTTAAACAATCCCACATACGGACAGTACCGTCTTGATGGATCTGCCCTATGTATTGTTCTGTCTCGTCTCGATAGTAATGAAACCATCTTCCATTAGCGGATGAATTCATACTCCCATCACTCAAAGATCCCACGAACTTACCAGCAGGTCTCTTCAGTAATCCTTGAGTTATGTCAGGTAAGGTATTAACCATATCCTTGACTTGTCCCGGGATCTTATATTCGTCAGGCTGTTGTGAAATACCTTGAGTTAAGTTGGGAATCGTTTGTGTGATATTTGCCATTAGCGTGCTAGTGCGTTGTACGGTTGATAAGGTCTATATGAACTTTCATGCGGCCAACCAAAGAATGAATGATCACCCATTTGTGTGTCGTATTCAATTACGTTAGCTCTTGTCTTTTCTTTGTTTATATTTAATAGCTTTACTAATTCAGTATTTGATACCAACTGAGCAGCAGCTCTTACAGCCGCACTAGCAATTATGTATCTTTGAAATACTGAAGGGACATCAACAAATGGATAAAGAGTAGTTATGTCGAAATAGAATCCACTTGTGAAGACGTCTGTATGTAGAACGTTATCGTATAGTTTTCCATTCTTTATTACGACATCTCTATTTCTATCTACTTGTCCTTCGTGAATGTCAAATCTTAAATAGTTTGTAGAAACTAAAAAGTTACCATTGTCATCTGGATTTATTTTGACATGGTTCTCTTGATTGAAATGCCAACCTTCGTTCTGTATATCCTTATTACATTCCATTAAAAGGTTATGTATTAAAGAGATCTCAGGGTTTGTAAAGTTAAGAGTGGTAATAGGCGATTGACCGATGCTACCCAATATTGAGTTAACTGCGGATAGTTCTGTATCGCTTGCTTGTATTGAAGTAGTCATAAAAAAAGGGGAGCCGAAGCCCCCCTGTATAAATGTATAATTAAGCGTTAGCTGGATATGTAGCACCGAATGCTGCTGGAGCAGTAGTACCTGTATATAACTCAACTGCGGCTGCTGGGTTCAAGAAGTCAGCTCCCATTGCCAACCTACCTAGAATC
>VTLG01002807.1_pt1 | contig 17516 bp, 13 predicted proteins | sample 4694571 | NCBI WGS metagenome assembly VTLG01 (sample SAMN12604809, study PRJNA352737) | marine metagenome | biome: ENVO:00000447; feature: ENVO:00000209|ENVO:00000569|ENVO:01000036; material: ENVO:00002151; isolation source: viral sequences binned using virsorter ... | reverse complement strand
AGTCTGAGCTATCAGCACCATAGGTATTAGTTGGGTCAACTTGAATAGTAAATTCATTTGAACTACCATCAAAATTAAAATAGCCTGTAATATTATCTCCTAAGATATCACCATAGAATAAGTTATAATCTCCTATTTGGTTAATATCTAGAGTTAATGTAGAGCCATCTAAGTCTAATGCAGTTAGGTTTCCTGCTGAAGAATTTAAACCACCGATGATGTTTCCACCACCAAGCTGTTCTAAATCTATGTTAGCAGTATCGCCTGATTGGTCTATATAGATTTCATTATCATCCCCGTATATCAATGCACTCGTCAGCATCAACATCACAAGGCTTATCAATTTCAAAGTTTTCATATTTCCAATACCCTCTATTTATTCCTATTTCTATTAAATTTAATACTCCAGTTTCTATTGCCTTCTGCAAAGCTATAGAACCGGATTCGTTCTCAGCGATGCCTCCTTCTATTTCTACGAGTTCAGTACCCATTTCAATAAAACGAAAAACATCTTGAGAAACACTTGTTGATAAAATATTTTTAGAAACCGTAGTCTCCATCAATACTTCACCAGTAGATACAGAAACTATTCGTAATGAAATAGTAACTACATCTTCTCTATACTGAGTACTATTACCTATGCCTAGATACCTAGCACCCAATCCACCAGTTTCAACATTGGTATCATAAGATAAGACACCACCCTGTATTATAAGACCAGCAAATAATAAAGGTTGAAGCTTTATATCTTCTTCAAAGTTTTCTCTGGTTGACCTAATAAGTTGTCGTTCTTTAGTAAGATTATCTAATCCTACTCTTTCAACAACTCTAAAAAATTGTCCATTAGCAGCATGTTTTAAAGCCCTAATGAGTAAAGCTTCAGGAGCCTGTGTAACTGCTGTGCTAAACATAGCAAAGCTACTGTTGCTTTTTCTTTGTCCTGTTAAATCTGAAAAGCTATTTGGATAGACAGCTATGACTGGTTTAAATTCTGCAGGTGGTAAACTTGCTAGTTCTTCTGATTGCAAGTCTAAAATTTGAGCAGGTTTCCTGTCTTGTGATATAACTAAATCTTCGTTCTTTGCTATTACTGCACAACTAGAAAGTAAAACTGCCAATAGGCAAACTGATAACTGTTGTATTCCCTTCACTATCTGTAATCCTTAATGTTATAACTCCGTCAACAACTTCATATTCTATGGTGTTGCCTTCTAATTCTAATATCCCACTATCACTAGGGGTTTCTCCAAATAAATTCTCTACTAGTTGTCTAGATAGTTGTGCATATATTCTAGACTCTAAGTTTCTTATAAATCTTGCAAGAGTTGTGTTCTCTGCATCTCTTTCTATTTGTTCTTGCAATGCTTTTATTTCTTCTTTTATTGTCATCTTACGCATGTGTTCTTGATTCTCAATCGTAAGATAATGTGCTGAAGTTCCTATACCACTAAAGCTAGGACTTTTAAATTTATGTACCATTTCATCAGCATCAGCAAAGCCACTAACACCTAGCACCAAGACTATAAATATTGTACTTAGTATTTTCATTTCAATTATTTCCTCAATCTTTTCTTTGGTCATCTCTTTCTGCTTTAGCAATTTTTTCTATATCTATTAAGTTTGGTACTCCTAATAATGTTTTTAAAAGAACATCCTGTCTAATACTTTGATTATCCATAGCTCTAATTCTGTCTATTAAACTTACAATAATTCCATACTGACTATCAAGTTTAGTAGACACTCTTTCTTCCATTGTATCTAAACTAGTTTGAACCTTATCATCTAATGTATTTATTTTTTGTTCCATACCATCAATAATTCTATTGATAAGTTTCCAAACAAATACACCTAAACCTAAAGCTGCTGCAATAGGAAAACCGACTTCGGTTATTATAGATACTATATCAGACATTATTTGTCGTCATTATTACCTTGTGATGCTCCAAAATAAAAGGATATCACAGCACTAGCTAGACCACCTAAGTAACCTAGAACAAGGTTAATAAGTGCTTCAGAATTTTGTTCTGGTGGCTGTAGTGTTACTAAAAAAATGTAAGATAAAAATCCACCAATAGTTGCCATACCCATAATTCTTGTAGTCCAGTCTTTTCCAAATTTACTACGAGCATCTTGGGTATCTGCTACTTCAAGTTTAAATACGTCAACTTCAAGCTCTTTCATTTGAACTTCAAAAGCTTGTTCAGCTTTTTTTAGCTCTAACATTTGTTCAGGTGTTGCTTCTGCTACAGCCTGTTCTATTGCTTTAGGATTATTTGGACACCCTAAAACATCTGCAATCATATTAGCTGCCATGCCACCCATAGGTCCACCAAGGGCAGTACCTAATGTTGGAGCTACAGCACCTACTATATTTTTTAATAAATTTTTCATATTATACTCCTAATACCATTTCTATTAATTCTTTCCCTCTTCTTCCAACTTGGTTAAACCACTTTGAATCTTCCATTTGATGTGCCATTTCTTTCCAGTCTTTAGCTTTAACAGCTTTTAACATATTTTTAAATGCACTTAATCTACTTTTACCTAAATTAAAACACATGTTTACTAGAACATGTTGTATAGGTTCTGGTAAATTTTCAAATTCTTTTTCACTTATTAAATCTATTGTTTCTTTTAGATGTTTATTAAAATCATCTTCATAATATAAATCAACTACTTCCTGTATAACTGGAGTTCCAACAGGTAAGTTAAATTCTAAATCTTTTTTTTGAATTAAATGTCCTACACCTAAAGTTTTATAGCCTAAACTATCTTCATATATTTCTAAGACCTCGCCTTCGTGTCTTTTAATTTCTTCTTTACACTGTTCTATATTCATTATTTATTAAAAAGTACCTTTGCTCCGTCACTTATTACTTCTTTTAAGTTGTCAGGATTCTTTGTAATAGGTCTCATAGATTTAAGATTTAATGCATCTTCTAAAAGTATCATAGTTTTTGATGCTACTTCAGAACCATCTGAAATAACAGTAGGTTGTACTACAGCTTTAAAATTATTATTTTTTAAATAGTTTGCTGTAACTTCATCCATTGTAGTCATATAAGATAAACTTTTATCTCCTCTTTTATTTGCTAATAAAACTTTATGTAAATATTCTAATTCTTTATTATTTATCATATCTTTACTTAATTTATTTATGAAATCAGAAGGAGGATTTTTTAAATCTAATATTTTATTTTTTCCAATATTAAGCATATTTAAAGCACTACTATAATTAGAAGTATCTATTTCATATATACCACCTCTCATTTGTCTATTACCCATATATCGAGTAACTCCTGCTCCTGTGTTTTCTAAAAATATACCTTGTTGAATATAAGGAGTATTATCTCTAAAATTAACTTTACCTTCTTCTACTAATTTCTTTTTACTTTTAAGTTGTTTAATATCAACATCGTCAGAATAATGAAATCCTTTTTTTGGAAACTTTGCTTTGTCTACTATTTCTTTACTTATTTTTAATCCACCTTTTATCCCAGCTCCAACAGCAGGAATAGCAGGAATAAAATTAATATAATCAGTCCATTCATCAGTCATTCTTGAAAGAGTAGGAGTTTTGGAATCTGGTCTTGGGTCGCCAAATAATAACTGCATAGTACCTTCACCCATATTTTTTAGTGACTCTTGTATGCTTGGGTCTGGCTTATCCCTTGCTATAGTATTAAATTGACTTCCTTTATGTAGTTGACCATAACCATAATATTTATCACTTTCACCACCTTCAGAAAAACCTAGTCTATCCATCTGTTCAATGTAAGGCATACCAGTAATAGGGTCTACTCTATCTGCTGGGTCTTCTTTAACATTAGGAACTAAACCCCCTGTTCTTAAATTTTCTCTTCTTTTCTTTTCATCCTCTTCTAGCTCTTTTTTTATTATATCATTTCGTTTTTCTATTAGTTCTTCTAAGTTTTCTTTTGATTCTTCTAAATCTTCTTTTTGTTTTATGTAGTTTTCAGGGCTATATAAAACTGGAAAGCTTGAAAATTCTCTGTCTAATTCATTAACAACTCTTTTTATATTCGTAATTATTCTGTTATTTTTTGCAATTAAGTCTTTATCTGTACTTTCACGTGCTTTTGTTCTTAATGCCTCTAATAATTCATCAGTCATTCCTAAAGGTTCAAACCTATCACGTCTAAAACTTTTTCTATCATCTTCTGAAATATTTGAATCTTTTAATAACCTTCTAGTTTTTAAACCTAATATTTCTGCTGATTGATTAACTTTATGAAATTTAGCAAAGTCTTTATAATATTTTATATTTGCTTTTTTATACTTTTCCATAAATGCATCATAATCTAATAAGCCATTAGAAATACTAATACCATCATAAAGGTTTCCCCTTAAATAAGATTTTCTTCTTCTAAAGTTATTAGTTTTAAATTTAAAAGAAGTTTCTAAAGCTTCTTTATTCATAGGCATAGAACCCCAACCAGTTATAAATTTTACAAGCTCGTCTGTTGCATAAATATTTTGATTAAATTCTGTTCTTTCTTTTCCAAAATTTTCCCAATAGTCAGCAGCCCTTACTAAAGTTCCGGGAACTAGTGGTTCCATTAAATTCCCCAAAAGTATTCCAAGATTATCGCCATGAAGCATTCCCAGCTCTTTATCATATGTATGTGTAACACCATCCCAACCTTCCCACCTCATAGGACTTCCTCTATCAGTTGTTCCATGTGAAAGATAATCTTGTATAGGTGAAAAAATAATTGACTCTCCTAAAAAAGGACTAACTGTTTCTTGTAATATATTTTGTAATAACTCTATTCCAAAATCTTCATTGCTTATACTATTATCAAATATCATATTATAAGGAACTTGAAAAAACTTTTTAGGATAATCATAAGGGTCCCAAGAACTAGTATTACCTATAGTAGTAGTTCCATCCTTTTGAACACTTACATGAATATTTGAATTTCCCATATAGTCTGGTAAGAAATCTTTTATAGCCTCTACTTCACTTTCATCTAAGCCAGACATAGCTATACTAGAGTTTTGTATTATATCACCACCTGCTACTCCTGCAACAGAAAAAGCAGCAGCTCTTTTTGTCGAGTCAGCTAAATATTTTTCTGCTAATTTATTTAATTTTTCTTTATCATCTAAATTTTTAGTGTTGTTGGCTAAGTCTTTATATTTTTTATGAAGCAAAAAATCTTTACGAGCTTTCATTATAGTACCATAGCTTATTCTTACAGACTCTGACATAAAAGAAAAGAATCTACCCGTAATAGGTACTGACCTTACCTGTTTCCAAAATTCAGGAACTAAATCATAATTAGGTAATGTATCTCTTACAATTCTTGCTGCTTCTACTTTAAGTTCTTTAGTGCTTAGTTGTAATCTTCTAGGCTTTAACGCATTTATTTTTGTTAAATTATCTAGTTCATGTATATACATATTAATTTTAAAAAAGTCGTCTTCTTTAACATAAGTCTTTTGTGCCAGTTCACCTAATTTTTGTATTTTTTTAACTCCACTACTCCCAGCTTCAACTGCTTTACCTGCTCCTTTTACAAGTAAATTTTCGGATAACCATTCTGGACTAGTTTTGTCTGCTATCCAATCAGTTATTTTTTTAGCTGTGCTGGGCTGACGATTTAAATCCTCAACAAGACCTTTTAAATCTCTTGCTATTACACCTTTATTTAATATTCCTAATTCGGTTAATTCTGCATGAAATTTTTGTAATTCTCTATTATTACTTGTTCTTGCATTTAAAGTTTTAAGACTTTGCATTAATACTTTAGAGTTAAAAATATTAACTCCGTTAGCTAAAGACATCCAAGCTCCACCAATTATATTTTTAAAGTGAGTTGCATGAGACCAAACAGTTTTTGCAGCCTGAGAAAATCCTTTTAATCTTAGTGCAGCAGCATATATATCTCCGACAACTGGTTTTGATAAAGTCAGTTGTGCCCATGTTTTATGATTAGAAAAATATTGGTGGACTTCTTTAGAAGTATATTTTCCTGATAATTTACCATATCCTTCTGGAATTTGATATGTAAAAATATCTTTTTTTCTATTTTTAAAATAAATACCCACCCCTAAATCATAAGCTTCATCATAAAATTTAGCATCAGCTAACATTTTTGATAATTTATAAGTAGAATGAACTAATTTGTTTACAGGGTCATCTATTTCTCCCCAAAGCTTTCTTATTTCAACTGGAATATCTTTTCTTCCTTTTAAAATTTGTGTTCTAACTTGTTCAAACTTATCTAAATTTGAACCAAAACCATCTACATTTCTTACATCTAATAGTTCATTATATTTTGTATCTATTAAACTTCTTAATTCTGCTTGACCTTCTGGAGTTTCTAATAATTTTTTTCTAACTCTTTTAGAAATAAGTTTTTCTTCTATAAATTTTCTAGTCTCTGCTACTATTTTTTTTGTTGGTCTATAGTTTGAATCTTCATATATTTTATATGAACGTCTAACATAAGAATATAAATTATCGTTAAAGACTTTTTTCTGTGCGTTAGTTAAATAGTCTGTTTCTGCTACTAATCTACTTATTTTATCTTGAAATTCTCTTGCGTCTTTTACAGGTCCTTGCAATTCTTCAGGTAATCTTGCTAACCTTTTATTAAATGCTTTTTCTGCATTAAATCTTTTATCTATTTTAGACGGAAATAAAACCTCATCAACAAGCTTTCTTAAATTATTATCTTTTCCAGTAGCTTTAATTATTTTTTTTATAGCAGTCTCAAGGTTATAAGCTAAATGGTCTGCTGTACCTTTCATAGATTCTTTTATATTTTGATTTTTTAAATAAGCTTCTTGAAGTTTTCTTGTTTTACCACCCTTAGTAGAAAACAGTTTATTTTTAATATTTACTAAACGTCTAATATACTCATTAGAACTAAACTCTAAATTTATACCCCTTTTATCTAAACCTGATTTAAAAGCATCAATGTCTCCCATGTCTTTAACATTTCCTGCATCTATTTCTTTTTGTCTATCTTTTCTAGCTATTGTTTTCATGTCTTTACTTTTTTGACTTGAAACATTACTAACTCTTTTTATAAGTTCGTTTATTGTTTTTTGTCCTCCAGTTGACATTTTATCAAGCCAATTTAAAAAAGATTTACTAAATTTTGTTTCATTGTCAATAGATGTAGCAAATTTAATTCCTCCTCCCATAAGACCAATTACAGCCAAACCTTCACTTAACAATATCATCCTATTTTCTAGTCTGCTTCTTTCTTGTGGACCTCCTTCTAAATAAGCTTTTAAGTCACCTAACATGATATCATCTTCAGGTATAGCCATTCCTATGAAATCTATTAAAGCTCCATCCATAGGGTCAAAAGCTAGTTGAGCTGCTCCTTCTCCCATTATTATATTTTTAGCATTAAAAAAAGAATTATTTGATTTAGATTTAAAAATTTCATCAACTTCTCTTCTTGCTCTTCTGCCCTGTTTAGTTTTTGCTTTTGAAATTTTTTTAAATTTTGTTAATTTATCAAGACCTTTAAAACCTATAAGAAATTTACTTATATCAGCACCCACATCTAGAACCCAATCATCAGGGTCTTTTACTTTAGCAACATTAAGACCATATTCTTTTTCATATTCAACCACATTTGGTCCTAAAACATTACTATAAAAATCATAGAGAGCATCTTCCCTTGATTGTCTATATTTTCGTCTATCTCTTTCTTCTCTTACAGTTTTAGGAGGGTCAAAAATATCTACACCCATTCTATATATATCTTTTACACTACCTACTAAATCTGTAGCTATTCCTCCCCAAAACTTTTTTTCTTCAGGTGTAAATTTTACATCTCTAACAATTTTTAAATAATCAGTAAAAGAAAGACCATTATTATCTTCTGGATTCCAACGAGATTCTGGACTCACATCTGTTGTACTCATCATTGAATATCCTGTTGGGTCAGAATAACCTCCAAATCCTGTACTATGTTGTATATACTGGTTGCGTATATCTTTTAATTTTTCTTCTTTATTTTTCATTATTTATTATTGTGTATTTAATTACCAGTAACTTCTTTAGCAACTTCATACCTTTCAAGTAAAGTTGCTATATAACCCGGAAAATGTTCGGAAGGGTTTTTATCGTCAAGAGGTAAATCATTAGCGTCATAATACTCTTGTCTAACATCGTAGTCATCCCAGCTCTTTATTGCATCAGCTATAATAATTTCTTCAATATCATCTGTTGAATAATTATTAATTATAGATTGATACATCTCTTCTAACTCTGTGTCTTCATTTCTTATTGCTTGATTTCTTAACAAAAACACTTTTTTAATATTATAAGCTTCAGATGATAAAATATTAGATTTTAAATCTATAAAATCATTTCTTCCTACTAGATAATCATTATATAAGTCAGAATCTTTATCAGGAATAGTATCTGTATTATTTGAAGACATCCAATTTGCATCATACAAATTACCATATTGGTTTGCCTTTTCTAATAAAGGTTCAAAATTAATAATTTCTGTTGATATTAAATTTTGTAAATCACTTTGTGTATAACCAACTGTTCTTTTGTCAGCAGTAATAGTTTTAATAATATTAGCAAGAGAAGGATTGTCAGCTAAATTTTGTGACATGTATTCTATTGCTTCACCTTTAGTATATGTAAAGCCTTTAGGATTTCTAAACATAGCTATATCTTCTTGTGAGGTTATATCTGCAGGGTCTAATAAATATGTTAAACTAGTCCTTGTTGCATCAGTTTTTGCTGAAGATATTCTTTCTGCATTTTTTTGTCTTTCTTCATCAGTTACAAAAAGATTTTTACCTTTACTCCACGCAGAATGAATAATACTTTTATTTCTAGGAGCATTTATGTCTGCTTTTCTACTATCATAAAAATCATATAAAGGTTTTTCAAATTCTTCTTTAGTCAATCTACTAACACCATCAACAAGTTTATTATTTTCATCATAAAAAAGTCCTTGTTGCATTCTACTATTATGAGTATCTTGATACCATTTTGCTTTTTCGTCTACTTCTACTTGTCTTTTATCTCTTGCATCTTTTAATGTTAAATCAAAATTAGGATTAGTTTTTGCAAAATCTTGTTCTGCTTTTATATTCCAATAATTTTTATCTTGTTGAAAGTTTTCTTCATCAGCCCAAAGGTTATTATAAGCATTATATTTTTCTGTTAGCTTTGCTAATTCAAAAGTTTTTTCTGTTTCTAAATCTTCTAAGTTTTTTGCAACATCATTTCGCATTGAAGTTTCTGCTACATTTATTCCTAAAGCACCAACCAACAAATTTCTTAATCTATTACTGCTTTTATTTTTGTTTGAAAAATAAGACTGTGCAAAATCTGACCAACTTACTCCTTTTGATAACATACTACCAAACATTTTATTATTATCACTCATTTCTTTCCTCTCTACTTAATAAACTTTGTTCTTCCATTTTTACTTTTTCTAATAGACTAGGTTCTATTTGAGCCTCTTCAATTACTTCTTTAACTTCAGAAGGAACTGATTGAGGTCCTAGTCTTTGTGCTGCCACTTGTCTAGCTTTTTCTAATGAACCTATTTCGCTTTCAATTTTTTCTACAGCTTTTTCACCTAATATTTTTTCTTCTTCTTCATCATCTTCAGAATCTAAAACAAAATTAATTTCTGCTTTTTCTGCTAAAGCCATAACCATATACATAGTAGGTTCCATTAAAAGCAACATTAAATCAGGATTCCATTTACCTTGTCTAAAGCCTTCGTACAAAGTAACAGAAGCTATATCTATTACTCCTATTTTATTTATTAAAGATAATAAAATATTTAAAGTATTATCAGGTTTTGTTAAAACACTAAAGATATATAGCATTGCTTCACGAGGATTTGAAAACTCTGCAGGTCCTTCTATAATAGATGGTTCATCAGGAGAATTAGTAAGGCTTTGACCCGGAATAGGTCTACCAGTACTAATGTTTGTTTCTAAAAATTTTCTTGCGTTATCTTTCATATTATTATCCTATTTTTGGTATTGATGGCATATTTATTGGTTGATAAATATTTGCTAAATAATTAGGTGTACCACTTCCATATAAAAGATTATTACTTAAATCTTGAAAGTTAGTAATATTTAAACCAGCAGCTGCTATTTGTGGACTCATGGCTTGAATATGAGCTGCTTGAGCTTGTTCTGCCATAGGCATTGGAGACACTCCTCTACTTTGAAAAGGCATTTCAGGTTCTTCTTGTAACTCTCCTAGAATAAGTCCAGTTGCTGCTCCTTGTGCTACATCAGGAATAAAATCATCCCCTAAAAGTTTTCCTGTTGAAAATTTTTCTCCTGCATCTTGAATTGATATCTTAACTCTCTCGTCCCAAGGAAGGGGTTTAACTATTTCTTGAGGTCCGGGAACATTAGCTGAAATATTTATGTCAGCAAGTAATGGTTCAGTTTGTAATTGTACAGCATCTGAAATTGGTGCATTCATTATATCTGGATTATTGAATACATTTAAATCAGATGGTATGCTACTTCTAAAATCTTGTGCTAAACTTTGTACATTTCTTGGCATACTAAGATTTTCTTTTACTGTTGCCATATCTTGAAGTAATATATCACTATTAGCAATAGTTTCTTCTACAGCTGGTGTAAGACTACTAAAAACACTAGGTTTAGTATTTAGTCCACCAAGTTGAAAACTTTCTATTCCATCAATAAATAGACCTGCCTTTTCACTATTTGTTGTTGCATTAGCTATCATGTTATCTAAAGTAAAACTACTAGCTTTACCACCAACTTCAGCTGCTTTACCAAAAGTACTATACTTGTCAATTTCTGCAAGAGTTGTTGCTAATTCTGCATCAGCTACTACGGAACCTGCTTCTGCACCGGCACCTACACCGGCACCAACTCCGGAACCTACTCCTTTAAATAACCCTGTAAGACCTTTCATTGCTGCACCTACAGCAAAGTATGTACCTATCATTCCTATAACATTTCCTAATTTAGTACCGAATACTTTATTTAGTTTCTTTTTAACTTTTCTTGCTTGTTTTCTTAACCATCCCATTTTTATTTTCCTTGTTTATAAATTAGAGTCTCCCGGTAATGGAGTACTATACCCTTCTTTATATGAATTACTTAAAACACTTACTAATTGAAATGCAATATCATCATATCTTTCTCCTGCTTTTCCTTCATTTGCTATAGCAGTAGAAACTACTTGAACTAATCTATTTTGTTCATTTTCACCAGCTCTAAAATCAAAATCAAATTGGTCTCTTAATTCTTGCCAGAGAAATGACATAGACTGCATACTCATACCAAAAGCATTTTGAGCATTTTGAGCATTGATTTGATTCTGAGCTGCAGTATTAATAGTATTAGATTGTCTTCTCCATTGAGTATTAGATTGTTCTACTACTGCTGCATTTTGTGCCATCCACTGATTTCTTGCAAAATCTTGCTGTGAATTAAATTGGTCAACTTGAGTAAGTAATTGAGCATTCATTTTTTCAAAGTCTGCAGCTCTTCCAGTATCTCTAGCTAAAGCTGCATTTTCTGAATTAACATTAAGTTGTTCCATAGCATTTACTTGTGCTGTATTATTCATATCTATACTTGCAGTTAAGTTTTCAAAAAACTGAAGAGTTTGATTTTCACTAGTAGCATTAAATTGTTTTGAAGCATTTGTTGATGCTTGGTCTGATAACAACCTTTGTTGTGCTTGTTGTCCTCTTAACATACTTGCTTGTTGTTCATTACTTAAATTAGACATGTCCATTTGTAAGAATGCTTGAGCATTTTGTACAGCTAACTTAGTTCTTTGGTCTAATGTTGCCATATCAAGAGAAGCCATAGCTGTAGCTTGTTGCATAATAGCCTGTTGTTCTGAGTTCATATTTGCTATTGTAGTAGATTGCATAAATTTACTATTAGCTAATTCAGTTTGTTGAGCTGCACTAAACTTACTCATATCCATATTAGCTACAACAGATGCATGTTGTATAGCTCTTTGCTGGTCTACTCCTAATTGAGCTAATCCCATTTCTTTAGCTATATTAGCTTGTAAAGTATTAGTCTGTAAAGTTTTATTAAGATTAGCAAGTTCTGTTTGTTGAGCAGCTGATAAGTTTTCTGAACCAGCTTGATTAAGAGCTTGAAGATTAGCAAGTCTCATTTGCTGGTCATTAGATAAATTAGCTATTTCCATTTGCTGTTTAAATCCAGCATTTTTTGCTAAGAAATCAGCAGCTGTTTGAAACTCTAATATTTTTTCTTGGTTTTCAGCAGCTTGGTCAGCAGCAGCAGCTCCAGCTGCAATCTGTAAGTTAGCCATTTCTATTTGTTGTTCATTACCAAGATTTTGCATGTTCATTTGTTGTTGATTTTGAACATTCATAATAGCAGCTTGTTGTTGATTTTGTAAGTTAGCCATTCTAGTTTGTTGCTGTTGTTCAGCACTAGTCATTACAGCTTGTTGTGTAAATTGACTTTGCATTACTTTCATTTGTTGAGCCATCTGAGCTGTTTGACTTGCAGCATCTTGACGGTTCGCTAAGTTTTGCATTCTTAATTGTTGTTCTTGTGTAGCTTTTTGTAAGTTTGCTTGTTGTTGATTACTTAAATTTTGAGCAGCTCTAGCTTGTAAAGCCTGTGAATTACTTTGTGCCATAGGAAATGCACTTTGTATAACTGCATTAAACAATGCATCTCTACCTACTGTTGAAGGAAGCATTCCTCTAGCTGCCATACTTTGATTAACAGCATCTACAGCAGGTTTAGCCCATAAAGGTATATTACCATCTTCCATACCTGCTAGTAATGTTTCCATTTGTGAAGATACTAAAGCTTCTGTAGGTAAAGCAGCAATAGCAGCTTGAACTTCTACTGGTTCATTATCTACTTGAGCTTCTACACTAGCTGGGTCTTCTACAATAGCAGCAGCAATATCTTCTGGAATATTAGCAGTTTCAGCTACCATAGTTGCAGCAGCACCTTTAGCAGCAGTTCCTTTTACTTCTCTTTGTTTAGAAGCTTCATAACCTACTTGGTCTATAATTTGTGCAGCTGTTCCATCAGCAGGTACTCCTGTTATAGCTTCACGAGTTTGTTTTTCAGCGTCTGGTGTTTCAGATACATTAATATCTAATGCTTTAACTTCATCAGCATAAGCTCCTGAAGATAAAACTCCTTCTACATTTTTAGCTTTAGCAGCATCAGCAACACTTTTTTCTATTTGAGCATATTTAAAAGGTTCTGTTAATTGTCTTATTTCTTCTAATTTAGCTGATGACTCTTCAGATAATTTTCCTTGAGCAGCATCTACAGCTACATCTTTATCAGCAACTGTTTCAGCTGTGTATGTAGCAGCTGTTCCTGTTTTATCACTTGCAGTTGTAGTAGCAGTACCAGTAGAAACTTTATCAGCTTCTGTCATGGTTTCATCGACTTTAGCTGTTTCAGCTGTTGCAGCAGTAGGCGTAGCCATTTCTGATGTTTGTTGTTCTTGAACTTTTAAAGCATTTCCAGCATCGTCATATAATATATTTCCTGCTTCATCTCTTTGGAATCCTACTTGTTCAGCACTAGGAAGTTGAGCTGTTTCTGGAACTTGTCCTTGAGCAGCTTGTACTGTAGTATCAGCCGTATCTTTTATTCTTTCATCTCTAGCTACATTTTTATCGTATTCTTCTTCTTCATTATTTAAGGTTACTACATCGCCTTCAGCATAGCCAACTCTGCCACCTTTACGCAAATCTAATCTTTTAGATTTATATTTTTGTTTATACTTTTTCATAAATTCTTCCTATTTTATTTAACTTCAAATAACTTATCAACTTTTTCATGAAGCTTTTCTAGTCTATCCATTAAGTTGTTCATATCATCTTTTACTTCTTTTTTAGTTACATAATCTTTTGCAACTTCTTCTCTTGATTTATTTAATAAAATATCTAATCTTTTTAACTCTGAAGTATTTTGTCTAATGCCATACATTAAGGGTGCTAATACTAGAGTTATAAAAATGTTCCAAAATAAATAAGGTGTTAATTCCATGTTATTCTTCTTCCATTATGTCCCAACAATTTAAGTTGGAAGCTATTGTTCTTCTTTCTCCTTTCCCTTTAAATGGATACACCATGTGTTGTAACCAAGAAGGAAATACTAATAATTTACCTACCTCTGGTGTCATTACAAAGGATTGTGCTGGTCTTAATCTTTCTGTATCAAGTACCGAGTTCATTCCATATTGAAATGTTATACAGCCATCACTATGTCCAGATTCGTTATACAACGAATATGTAGGTGTGTTAGCTTCTGCTTTAGCTCCTATTTGTTTAGGAACTTTAGTCCAAGCAGTAGTAGATATTCCCATTATTGTTTTAGTGCCGTGGTCATGTATGGGATTATAGTCTCCATCATAACTGTGTACTGACCAAGTCTCGTCTATCATTACTTGTTTAGAATTCTTAAGTTTTGTCCCAGCTCCTGAACTAGCAAAATGATTTATATAATCAGCTCCTAAGTTACAAACAAGTTTGTTATACTCAACCATTCTTTCATCTTCATGGTCTAATAAAAGCTGTTCGCCTTTATGTATTTGTCCAACCAATGAATGTTTTAAAGATTGTTTGTCTTTCTTTTCTTTATACTCATCCATGTAATCGTTTACAGAATCAATCATACTTTGAGGCATGGTTGTTTCTAAAACAAACACAGACGGCATAACATGCATCTGAAAAGTCTGTTCTGTCATTTATTAACTAGGTACGCTAAATCCGTTATCTGGTGAGCTTACTGCTGGTGGGCTGGTAACAACACTAGCAACTTGACTAGCAAATACTGCATCCCATTGAGATACAGGACATATTGCTACTAAGTCAGCATTACTCCAACTACCTTTAGCTTTAAGTGTAAAATTAGTTGTTACATTCCCGTCTGCATCAGTATCTTTCTGTTCTACAACAGTGCTGAAAGTTGAAGTGTAATAAGTAGAATCACCCTCACTATCATTTTCATACTGCATTTCTATGTCCCACTTATCTACTTTACTAGATGAGTTTTCATACGGAACGCATTTTACAATTGCTTTACTAACTGCCATTTTCTTTCTCCTTTTCTAAATTTTCAATCCTTGACATGAGTATATCATATCCTTCCATATCTGTCAAGCCCTTTGGAGCATGAGAGTTTTCTCTCAACTCCTCAACTTGTGCAGATAATTCTTGTACAGCTTTAACCATCATCGGCATTAAATTACCAAAGGCTACTTGTTGTGTGCCATCTGGGTCTTCACTCCAAATATTATGACCATCTGCTATAACATCTTCATATTTATCAATTACAGCTTTAACTTCTTGAGCTACAAAACCATGATTAATTTTGCCTTCACCTTTGCATGGCTCATCTGAATCTGCTTCATACTGAGACATATCTTCTGGTACATCTTTTTTAGGCTTCCACTTATAGGTAATAGCCCTTAGTTCTTTAATAAAATCTAATCCTGCATCAGAATCTTCAATGTTTTCTTTTAGTCTTTCATCTGAGGCTGCTGCCCATGAAGTATCAGAACCATCTAAGGATAGAGTAGCTGTATTACTACCCATACCAAATCTAGCTGTGTTAGCTCCACCTGCACTAAAATTAAATCCAACTGCTATTTCATTACTTACTGTAGAACCACTACCTCTAACAGCACAACCCACAAAAGTATTGTCGCCACCTGTTGTTAAATTAACAGTATTGGCACCTGCTTGTTTTCCTATAAGTGTATTATTGTCTCCTGTAGTAAGAGCAGAACCAGCATCAAATCCTAAACCAGTGTTGGCTGCACCATCAGTATTAGCATCTAATGCTTGTGCACCTACGGCTGTGTTATTACTAGCTGTGGTTGCACTTACTAAAGCATTATGACCTACAGCTACATTACTCGCACCTGTGGTATTAGTAAACATGGCTTGATAACCAACTGCAACATTGTAGTCTGCCGTTGTATTATTTGATAAAGCATTTTTACCTATAGCAACAGAACTACCTCCTGTAGTATTATCAGTAAATGCTTGATAGCCCATAGCTACATTAGATGCACCTGTAGTATTTTCTTCTAAGGCTTGATAGCCAACAGCTACGTTATCACTTGCTGTAGTACTTTTTTGTAGAGCTTCCTGACCTACTGCTGTGTTTGTTGCACCTGTGGTGTTTTCTTGTAAAGCTAAATAACCTAATGCTGTGTTTCCATTACCTGTAGTAGTTTCTTCTAATGCTAATCCACCTACAGCTGTATTGGTTATTCCTGTAGTTAATTTGACAGCAGCTTGATAGCCAACAGCTACGTTATAAGTATCTGAATCACTACCAGGATTTGCAACTAAAAGTGCTTCATGCCCTATAGCTACGTTTCTATCCCCTAAAACATTAGCTCCTAATGCTTGTGCTCCTATAGCTACGTTAGTATTACCTCCAGTACAAGCATCTAAAGACTGATAACCGATTGCTACATTATCATTTGCTGTAGTATTGTTAGCTAATGCATCTTTACCTATTCCAACATTTCTTTGTCCTGTAGTGTTTGCTCCCATAGCATGATTACCTATGGCTGTATTGTCGGAAGCTGTTGTATTTGCGTCTAATGCGTGTGCACCTATAGCTACATTTCTGTTTCCTGTTGTATTTACATCAAATGCTTCATAACCTATAGCTACATTAGCTGCACCTGTTGTATTTAATGCAGCAGCTGCATAACCGATTGCTACGTTTTCACTTGCTGTTGTATTAGCTCCTAATGATGCCGTTCCTATTGCTGTGTTATAGTCTCCTGTAGTATTAGCATCTAAGGCTTGATAACCAAATGCTGCATTATAGTCTCCTGTAGTATTTGCACCTGCTGCATAAAAACCTACTGCTGTGTTGTGACCACCAGTAGTATTAGCTGTCATAGCACTTTTACCAATAGCTGTGTTTTCACTAGCTGTAGTGTTTGCGTCAAGAGCAAAAGCTCCTACTGCTACGTTATCATTTCCTGTAGTGTTTACATAGAGAGATTCTCTACCTAGAGCCGTATTATCATGTCCTGTGGTGTTTGAACCTAAAGCACCTCTACCTACTGCTGAATTACTGTCTGCTGTAGTGTTTGCTGCTAATGCACCTTGTCCTACGGCTGTAAGTCTTTGTCCTGTAGTGTTTGCTTTTAATGCATTTTGTCCTACGGCAACATTATCATCACCTGTGGTGTTTCCACTAAGAGAATCTTCTCCTACTGCTACATTTCCAGCACCTGTGGTATTGGCATCCATGGTTCTAGCTCCTACTGCTGTATTATCAGAACCTGTTGTATTAAGTAAAAGTGAGTTCATACCAACTGATGTGTTTCCAGAACCAGTGGTTAATGTAGTTAATGCCTTACGCCCTACTGCTGTGTTTGCATCACCAGTTGTTATATCATCAAAAACTTCATATCCAAATCCTGTGTTATTGTCAGCACTAGATAATGTGCCTGTACCAGCATCATTACTTATTAAAATACTTTCACTAAA